>Ga0193716_1000007_pt1 | contig 257223 bp, 209 predicted proteins | sample U2c1metaG_FD_145901 | JGI IMG/M metagenome (GOLD analysis project Ga0193716, IMG submission 145901) | Soil microbial communities from a riparian zone of the East river system, Colorado, United States - U2c1 | ecosystem: Environmental > Terrestrial > Soil > Riparian zone | place: USA: East...
ATAGCATAGAAATTCGCTGGCCCAGCGGCCAAATCGACAAACTCTCGGCCGTCCCGGCCGGGCAAACCATCACCGTCACCGAAGCAAAAGGCCAAACCGCATCCCGCCAATACGGTTCACGATAGCGATCTCACACGCAGGTTTTCAAGACCTCGAGCAATCGCACCAGTGCCGACGTGTCCTGCTCGCAATAAGCTAGCAAAGCAGATTTGAGTCGAGCTTTTTCGCTCTGCGCTGTCGCGGGATCCGTGAACCGTTGCCAAGCCAGTCCCGCTGCCCGGCCTTCAGAAACTTCCAGTCCTGCATAAGACATTTTGGGAAGAAAAGCCGGTAGCACGGACTTCAGTGAAAACGATCCAGCAAAATCGGGATGGTAGACGTTTTGCCGGATGGCCTCTAGCAGATCCCACATCTTCCGTTTGATCGATTCGAGCGAAACTCGATGGTCAGGCAGCCAACACGCCAGATCGTGCAGTCGCGAAGTTTCGAAAGCCTTGTTGTAGACCAGGACGCTTCCCGCTCCCGACAAAGCCTGGCACAGGGATGCGGCAAATGCCCGTCGCGGATCACCCGCATCTTCCGCCAAGTATGCAAAGTGCTGGACTGGATCGCCGGACTTTTCCTGTCGATGCACTGACCATTGAAACGGGATGGGATCGTAAGGCGCCATTCCAGCAAATCGCGGCAACGCGGGAGAAACTGTCTCAAAATCCATGAAACACAGTGGATATCTCAGATGGGCAATCTTCGTGGCTAGCTCTGGCCCGATAAAAGGTTTCCCGCTTTTCACACAATCCACCGCGCGCCGCTGCCTTTCCGTCAGTTGAAATGTTTCCGGAACTTGATGAATCGAGGTGATTCCGGCGTCCAGCAGTGATTTCAGTTTTTTTGCGCGCAGGCCCGGAACAAGGCTTATGTGGTCGGTCGCAATTCCTGGATTGCACCGTTCGTAGAATTCGCAACGATACGGGTCGTCGCAATGCTTCCCGGGCGCAATGTCGGGCGCGCGGCGCTGATTCAGGATACGGAACTGTTCGGTCAGGCGATCGGAAATCTCGGCTTCGCCAACCGCGTCAGCCGGGTCCACCGTTTCGCTGACGAATAGCGTTCTAACGTCATAGCGTTCACCATCGAAAACATAGTTGCGATTCAGGTACATCAAACTTTCGCTTTCAACTTCGACGCCTGCTCCACTGAGCACGTGCCGTTGAATCGCAACATCGTGCAGATAATGTGGCTTCACGCTGGTGGATGATTTCACTTCAATCAGCCGGAATCCGGTACGTCCACCGGGCTGCAGGACGTCGGTGCGAACCAGAACACCATCATGCTCGAACGTGGCCTCGAAAATAGCTGGTGCTTCCCGTCTGGTGACCAGCGTGCGAGTGGTTGCTAGCGCCCTTTGCAGATCGCCTGGGACCTCTGCAACATTCACTCCGCCAGGAAACGCCCTATGCGCCTCCAGACCCACCATGCGTCCCTGTTCAACCACCGTTTGCTGCATTTCGTCCAAGGCACTCGCCGGCAACGGATCATGTACCTGAAAATAGAGCCGCTTCAGGCACTGCACCCCTGCCATGAATTTTGATTTGGAAATTCCCATATTCGGAAAGCTTTATCGGCCGCGTCATCAAGAATAGCAGGGTCAGTTACGGACGACGGGAAAACTCAAGCGGGCTGATTGGCGAACCGGTACACCTTGAAAATAATGATCCGGAACATGGTATGTGGCCCCCGATAAGACAATGAGAGTTTCTGCCCCTGCGTTGACGGCTTCGGCAGTGCACAATATGATGTTCCCGCATGCCTGACGCGTCCTCCCTGATTGGCCAAACCATTTCGCACTACCATATCCTGGAAAAACTGGGCGGCGGCGGCATGGGTGTGGTGTACAAGGCGCAGGACATTCGGCTCGACCGTTTCGTCGCCCTAAAATTTCTGCCTGACGATCTAGCCCACGACACCCTGGCCCTTGAACGTTTTCGCCGCGAAGCCAAAGCGGCCTCCGCTCTCAACCATCCCAACATCTGCACCATTCATGACATCGGCGAGGATAGTGGCAAAGCATTCATTGCCATGGAGTATCTGGAAGGCATGACGCTCAAGCATGCAATCGATGGCCGTCCGATGGATCTGGAAAGGTTGCAGGAAGTGGCCATCGAAGTGGCCGACGCTCTCGACGCGGCCCACGCGCAAGGTATCGTGCACCGCGATATCAAGCCCGCCAATATTTTTGTCACCAGGCGCGGCCACGCCAAAGTGCTCGACTTCGGCCTGGCCAAGGTCAACATTTCGAAATCGACTACCAGCACCGCTGACTCCCTGCTAACCGAAGGAGCCGACTCCGCCCATCTCACCAGCCCCGGCAGCACATTGGGCACCGTCTCTTATATGTCCCCCGAACAGGTGCGCGCCAAAGAAGTGGATGCCCGCACCGACCTGTTTTCCTTCGGTGTGGTGTTGTACGAAATGTCCACCGGCCAGTTGCCCTTTCGCGGAGAAAGCTCCGGCCTGATTTTCAAATCTATTCTGGATGCCGCGCCGGTAGCTGCGGTGCGCTTGAATCCCGATCTGCCAGCTGAACTCGAACGCATCATCAACAAGGCACTCGAAAAAGATCGCGACTTGCGCTATCAACACGCTTCGGAAATGCGCGCCGATCTGAAGCGGCTGAAACGTGCAACGGACCCGAGTCGGTCCGTTGCCAATGCGGAAACCCCCACGGGCGCTCCGTCCAGCGCCATTTCATCTTCAGTTGCCGCTGCTTCCTCAGGAAAGCCTTCGGCATCGGGTTCCAGCGGCGGTTCCGATTCGCAGATGGCCGCTGGACTGTTCGCGCGCCACAAGAAAAGCGTCTTCACGGTCGTCCTCGCCTCTGTCATCATTTTGGCCGGCCTCGGCTACGCCACCCATCGCTGGCTTTCGCCCGGCTCCGGCGCGGTCATCAATTCGCTGGCGGTGCTTCCGTTCACCAATGTGACATCCGATCCCAATACCGAGTACCTGAGCGACGGTCTGACGGAAAGCTTGATCGGCAGTCTATCGCGGCTGCCCAATTTGACGGTGCGGCCGCGCAGCACGGTGTTCCGCTACAAGGCAAAGGATGTCGATCTGCAAAAAGCCGCCAGTGAACTGCAAGTCACCGCCGTGGTTACCGGGCGCGTGACGCAACACGGAGATGCTTTGCTCGTGAGCGCGGAGTTGACCGACATTCGCAACAATCGCAGCCTGTGGAGCGAACAGTACGACCGTAAACTTTCCGACGCGCTCACCGTGCAGAAAGAAATTTCCGGAGAAATTGCCGCGCATCTGCGGGAAACGCTCACGGGAGAACAGAAAACCGAGCTCGGCAAAGGCGGCACCAACAATCCCGCCGCCTACCAGGCCTATTTAAAGGGCCGCTACTATTGGGACAAGCGGACACCCGACGGCCTCGCCAAAGCCAAGGACTATTTTCAGCAAGCCGTTGCGCAGGATCCCAACTACGCACTTGCCTATATCGGTTTGGCGGAATATTACAGCACATTGCCTCAATACACGTACACCCCGGGCAGAGAAGTCCGGCCGAAAGCGAAAGAAGCGGTGGAACGCGCTTTGGCTATTGATGACACGCAACCGGAAGCCCACGCCATCCTCGCCTGTTTTAACGATTACGATTGGGATTGGGCTGCGGGAGAAAAACAATTCCAACGCGCCATCGAGCTCGATCCCAATAATTCCCGCACATACGTTCTGTATGCCATTCATCTCGAACAGCTGGGTAAGTTCCAGGAAGCGGTCACGGCCATGCGTCGCGCCGTTGAGCTGGCTCCTTTGAATTCGAACGCCGTCGACAACCTAGCCGAAGCATACATATATACGCGGGATTTTGCGGCCTCCATCGAAGAAGGGAAAAAGTTGGCGGAGCTCGATCCGGGCTACGCCAATGTACATATCCATTTGCTCCAGGCTTATTTTTTCACCGGTAAATACGATCTGTGGCTTGAGGAATGGACAAAGGCGGCTACCATAAACAATGACGGCGAAGAGCTCGCGGTCGTCAAAGCAGTCCAACAGGAATATGCCAAATCCGGATTACAGGCTGCCCTTAAGCTTTATCCTGAGCTTCAAGTCGCTGAATCCAAACGGATTTACCTTGACCCCTCGTTGATTGCGTCCAACTACGCCGTGGCGGGTGAACGGGACCAGGCCTTTGCCTATCTGGAAAAAGGTTTCGCCGATCGAAGTGACTTTATGAACTACCTGAAAGCCCTGCCCCATTTCGATTCACTCCGCTCCGATCCCCGCTACGCTAGTCTACTCCGCCGCATGAACCTTCCCCGATAAAGAGACGGAACAATTGATAGAGGTGAAGGATGGCAGCCCAGACCAGCTCCACTTCAGAGGTCTCACCACTGGCGAGGAAGTCGCCAACCCGGTGCACGGTATTCAAGCGCGGAGTTGCTCGCGGTGGGTAGGAACGGAGCTGCTGATCAAATCATGGATGAACCTGGGCGGCCGTGAGGGCCATTTCTGCGACCTACTGGTCGCTCTCAAGTGACGATCGAACGCTCACAATGGAGCATCGGGATGATGACCTAGCAGGACAGATCACGCTCTTCGAGAGAGCGCACCAGGAAGCAGAGTAAGGCTCGTCCGAACCTAGACACACCTACATATCGCGAAACGTACGTGATAAAGGGAAAAACAATTGGTTGGTAGCGATACCGGGATTCGAACCCGGGTTTCCGCCGTGAGAGGGCGGCGTCCTAGACCCCTAGACGATATCGCCAAACTTGTATTCGGGGGGAATACGCGCCAGCAGCACTCCGCGGCGCCAAATTCATTTTCTCATGTACGCGCGGCTTGTTCAAGCTGGGTCGAAGGGCATCTCAGCGCGAGCTGTCCTGATACTTCGCTCCGCCAGATTCCGACGCCGTTAACGCCAGCCTTTGTTCTTCCTTCATCCTTGGCCGGATCGTGAAGAACTTGTGCCGGCAAGGCTCACAACGTCGCGCAGGAATTCGCAGCAATCTCCAGAGCCCCCCCATCGCGCCGCCTACATATTTGGGCTCAATTGACTGCAAATCCAAATTTCCGCAAATCGAGCAATGCGCATAAAACAGGTGCCGCAGCGGCACCGGCCGTGCATAAAATCGCGTCCCGCACTGGCCACACCTCCAGGGTACCGCTCCCCCCAAGCCACAAAGATGATCCAGCGCCGACTTGCGCCGCGACCTGCGAAACTTGACCGAATGGCAATTCGGACAATTCATGTACATGCAATCACCTCCGTCAGAATAGGCGAAAGCCTCCGGGCCGGGCAAGAGGAACTCTGTTGCTTCTCGCGATACAATAAGAGTGAGGATGGACCATGTCTGATTACACGGATGAGCACGCGCGCGCCGGCGTCGACGCAAAACTTCCCGCTTTGGATACCTGGCCGAATCAGTTTCCCGGCTACATCATCACCACTCGTTTTCCGGAATACACATCGGTGTGCCCGAAAACAGGCCTTCCCGACTACGGAACCATCACCATCCAGTACATGCCGCGCAAATCCTGTATCGAGCTCAAAGCCCTGAAAATGTATCTCCTGGCGTATCGTGACCTTGGCATCTTCTATGAAAACGCCGTAAACAAAATGCTCCATGACATCGTTGACTCCATCGCGCCAGAATGGTGCATTGTCCGCGGCGAGTTCACCCCGCGAGGCGGTTTGTCGACAAATGTCTTTGCCCGTTGGCCCGCGGTTCGCGCAGCCAAATCTCCCAAAAATGTCAGACCAAAGCGCCGTTCCCGCTGAAGGGAATTCGTGCCAACCCGCCATGGACACTATTCATTAATAGAGCGATACTTTTTAGTGGCAACCCCCGCTGAGGGAGGGCCTATGTCTGAGGAGGGGGAATGAGCATTTCTCCAAACGTGCCGAGTCCGCAGGAATCCTACCATTATGAGAATTCAGGTACTCCGCGCTGGATTGCTGTACTTTTCGCCTTGCTGTTCGTGGGCGTTGCTGTCCTGGGCTACACGGGTTATTCCGCCAATACCCGCTTGAGCCAGGATCTCGCCAAGCAGCAGGACGAAAACAAAGTCATGTCCGCACAGCTGGAACAAGCCAATTCCCGCCTTGCCGACTTGAAGGGTCATATTGAGGTCACCGAACAAAAAGTCGGCATGACGCGCGCGGAAATCGCCGAAGCCAAAAGCCGCTCCGAATCCATCCGCAAAGAACAAGCCGCCTCTGATCAGAAACTCGCCGCCCAGCTCACGCAGGTGAAGCAGGAAAGCGAAGAAAAGATTGGCGCAGTTGCTACAGAAGTGGGCGGTGCGAAAAAGGACATAGAAGCCACCAAGACCGACCTCGAGGCCACCAAAGGCAAGCTCGATCGCAGTCTCGGCGACATGAACGTCATGAGCGGCCTCATTGCTCACAATCGCGATGACCTCGAAGAATTGCGCCGCAAGGGCGACCGCAACTATTACGAGTTCACCCTCACCAAATCAAAGACGCCGCAGCGCGTCGGCCCCGTCCAAATGAATCTTGCCAAGACCGATCAGAAAAAATCCAAGTACACCATGACCGTTTTTGCCGACGACAAGACCATCGAGAAAAAAGACAAAACCGCAGGTGAACCGGTGCAGTTCTACGTCGGCCACACTCGTGGTACTCCTTACGAACTCGTGGTCTTTGAAGTCAAGAAGAACGAAATCACCGGATACCTCTCAACGCCCAAGGACGGTCCGGCTCCCGCAGCAGCTCCTGCCGCTGCCGCCCCCAAATCCTAGCGACCAGCGCACCTTTACGCTGGTCTTGCACCGGAGCCGCGCCTATTTCCTGGAAATCCAGTATGAGGCGCGGCTTCATTCCTCTCCCGCCCCGCGTTACCATCAAACCAGCGTCCTTTGCCTGGAGACCTCATGAAAGCCCGCAAACTCGTTTCGATTTCTCTGCTCATTTTCGCGTTTCTCTCGCTTGCCGGTGCCGCCTGCCCGCAGACTGCGCCCCTTGAACCCGCGCAAATGCCCGCGCGTACCTCTTTCTATTTTCTCTGGCGCGGCCTGCCTTCGGCCGAAGCGCGCAAGAGCAGCGCCTTGTTCAGCCTCTGGGACGATCCCGATTTCGCTCCGATGCGTTCCGGAATTATCGAATCGTTTGCAAACCACGCCGGCAAAGACGAGGCGAAAAAACAGATGGCGCGCCAGTCGTTTGACGACTTTGCCACTCTGCTCGAGAATCCCTTTGTTTTCGGATTTCTTGGCAAGCCTGATTCGGTCGTCAAGTCGTCGGGCGCCAAGTGGCAAGGTATCTTTTTCGTTTATGATCGCAGCGGCAAAGAAGCGCTCCTGACAAAAACCGTTCTTGCCATGCGGGCCCAGGGCCAAGAGACGCCGCAAATTTCCCAAGTCACCATTGCCGATGTTCCTGCGCTCAAGATCGAACGCAAGACCGGTGCAAGCTATTGGGTCGAAACCGGTAAATATGCCGTCAGCGCCAACGATCCCGCCGTCCTGGAAGAAATTCTCCCGGTTCTTCTGCACAAGTCGGCTCCGCCCGCCACGCTCACGGCCTCGGCTGAATTCCAGGAGGCCCAGCCATTGCTCGGCAGCGGGCTGTTCGAATTTTTCCTTCGCATTCCACGCATCAAAGAGTTTCCCGCGGACAACAGCGTAAAAGGCTTTAAGATTGCGCCCCTTCTGGATGCCTTGAAGCTCGATTCCGTCCACTCCGTCGCTGGTCATGCCACGCTGGAAGGCGGTAGAACACGGCTGCAGGGCGCCGTTCTGGGCGATCCTTCTCCCAGCACCCTTTTTGACATTTGGTCGCAAGCGAAATCCGCGCCCGCGTCTCTCAGTTTCGTTTCGCCCGATACCGTTTCTTACAATTCCGGGCAGTTCAACCTGCTTGCTCTCTACGAGATCGCCAAACGCGCGATGCGTATGTATATGCCGCCCAGTCCGCAGGGTGGGCCGGATCTAATTGAATCCATTGCGCAATCGCGGCTGGGCATGAGCATCCCGGATGCGCTCGGTCTGTTCACCGGTGAATTTGCTTCGATTCAAACCAGCCCTTCGCTGGATGCCGCGAAGCAGAGCTATGTTCTGAAGATCACCAAGAAGCCGGAAACGCTCAAATTGCTTCGCACCATCCTGTCGGATCGTGTCGAATCGGAAAAAACGGAAAATGACGTAACTTTCTTGAAGATTTCCCTCAGCGGTTCACAAACTGCCTCAGGAACCGCGCAATGGAATTTCTATCATGTGGCCGTTACGCCAGACATGCTGCTGGCCTCCAGTCGTAGTGAAACTCTCCGGCAGCTTCTCGCTGAACGCAGGACTTCTGTGCCTGGAAATGAATATTCAACGCTTCCCAAGTTCCAGTCCGCTCGTTCGCAATTTCCGGCAGAGCTCAGCAGTATCAGCTTCCTGGATTTTCAAAGGCTTGACTGGCAAGCCGTCAAGGACAAATGGCTGACCGATGCCAAAAGTGCTGCACGAAAGAAAAAAACCGTGGCCCAAGGCGGCGAAGCGGCGAAACAACAGCCGGAGGGCGTTGCGATACCGAATTGGCTTTCCAGTGCCAACCCGCAGGTGTTGTCGCATCACCTGCACTTTATGGCCGGAGCATCGTGGAAAGACGCCAAAGGACTGCATTTCGATCAGTGGATTGAATAAACGCGGCAATGCGTAAACAGCGCATCCCTGGGGTTCGATCGCTTGTCGTCGCGCTCGCGCATTTTGCTTTTGCATCTGCTGCTTGCGCCCAGGCGGCTGCCCCCTCGCCGCAAGCGCCCGCAATTCGCGTCAGCGTAGATCGCGTGGATGTCGGCGTCATCGTCACCGATGCGCAGGGGCAATTCGTCGCAGGACTGCAACCCGGGGATTTCCACGTATTCGACAACGGAACCGAACAACCGGTCTCGGATTTTGCCGCTATTGAAACGCCCGGTCAGATTCTTCTACTAGTCGAAGCTGGTCCTGCAGTCTATCTTCTTGAAAGCAATCATCTGCTGGCGGCCCATGTCTTGCTCGCCGGGCTGGCCCCTGATGACCGGGTTGCGGTCGCGCGCTACAACGAAAATCCCGAAGGGATTCTCGACTTCACTTCGGATAAAGGCAACGTCGCGGGGGCTCTTGAACAGTTGCGATTCAATTCCGGTTTCGGAGCGTTGAATCTTTCTTCCAGCGTTTCCAAAGTGCTCGACTGGCTGGCGAACGTGAAGGGGAAAAAAACGATTCTGTTGCTGTCGACTGGCGTCGACACCTCACCACTGAGCGACTTTCAGTCGGCGCTCAGCAGACTCAAAACGAGCGATGTACGAATCCTCGCTGTGTCGCTTACGGGCGGTTTGCGCAACCCGCAGCCGGGAAAAAAGAGAAAATCCGCTCTTGCCGATAAGGCGCTTCTGACGGCGCAGCAATTTGCGGAAGCGGACGAGACTTTGAAACAGTTGGCCGAAGCGACCGGCGGCCGCGCCTACTTTCCCAATTCCCTGAATGATTTCACTGCGGTTTACGCGCAAATTGCTCAACTCGTGCGCCACGAATACAGCATCGCCTTTACGCCTGCAATGCACGACGCCAAGCTGCACTTGATCGATGTACGCGTGACACCACCAGCCACAACGCCCTCAGCAGGCACCGCTGACGGCACCTATAAGGTCGACCATCGCGCAGCGTACCTGGCGCCGGCTCCCTAGTCGCGTCGCGCTTGAAACCGGGAGGATTCTGGATTAACGGTATTTGACTGCGGAGGTCCGGTATCTGGTGTTATTCGAACTGCTTCAACATCGTGGCCATTTTTCCGAGCCGCTCGTTCACGCGGGCATAAACCGTTCCGCTGGCAAATCCACCATCGCCGTTGCGGGTGGCCGTCTCAACGCCTGTCAGAATTTCGATTCCCTGCTCAACTCGAGACACCGGCCAGATATGAAATTTCCCCATGCCGACCGCTTCCAAAATATCTTCCCGCAGCATCAGGTCTTCAACGTTGGACGCCGGCATGATCACGCCCTGCGTTCCGGTCAATCCGGCAATCCGGCAAACATCAAAAAAACCTTCGATTTTCTCGTTTACTCCACCGATGGCCTGTACTTCGCCCTGCTGGTTCATCGATCCGGTCACGGCGATGTCCTGACGCAACGGCAACTCGGAAAGCGCCGACACCAGTGCATACACTTCGGTCGAGCTTGCGCTGTCTCCGTCCACTCCCGAATACGATTGTTCAAAACAGATGCTGGCGGCCAGCGACAGTGGTTTATCCTGCGCGAACAAACTCCGCAAATACCCCGAAATAATATGGACGCCTTTGTCGTGAAAGCGACCGCTCAAATTCGCCTCGCGCTCAATATTGATGACGCCCACTTTTCCCAACGCAGCGGTGGCCGTGATTCGTACCGGTTTGCCGAAGGAATACCCGCCAATCTCCAGAACGCTCAGACCGTTTACTTGCCCGGTCACGCGCTTGCCGGAAACTTCGACAAGAAGCGTGCCTTCTTCAATCATTTCACGAATGCGTGTTTCAATAAGGTTGTGCCGCTCCATTTTCGAGGCTAGTGCGCCGCGAACATGGGCCGCGCGTACCACGGCTTCTCCCGCGGCCGCCGCCGCGTAGTGGGCTTCGCGCGCCAGATCGGCAATATCCACAAATCGCGCCGTCACCTTATTGCGGCGGCCCGCGTTTCTCACTCCATACTCCAGAATCGCCGCGAACGCTCCGCGATCAAACGGATAGAGACTTTCCCGTTCGCATAACGCGCGCAAACGGCCCGCGTATTCCGCGATAACCCCGTCGCTCATCGCCATCTCTTCATCAAATTCCACACGCACTTTGAATATCTTACGAAAATCCTCTTCATACCCGTACAACAGCTCGTACAATTCGCGGTCGCCGATCAAAATCACCTTCACGTTGATCTGCACCGCTTCCGGCTTCAAGGCGCTCCCGCCAAAGGGGTAGAACATCTCGAGCGGCTGAATTTCCAGCCGGTTGTGATTGAGCGTGCGTTTCAGGGCCCGCCAGACTCCCGTTTCCGACAGCGCTTCCAGTGAGTACAAAATCAAGAATCCGCCATCGGCGCGCAACAGACTTCCGCCGCGCAAATCCATGAAGTCACTCGTCCAGCCCCCGCGCGCGTCATAGGCCCGTTGAATCGTGCCAAACAAATTCACATAGGTGGGAGTCGTTTCAAAAATAACCGGAGGCCCGTCATTGTCGCCGTGCGCCAGAATCACGTTCACACCATACATCCGGAACGGATCGCGTTCCGGACCGCCCGTCTGCTTCGGCAGTCCGTCCGGCGGAACTTCGCCGCCTTCCTGCTCGCCTTCCCCTTCCCGCTCCTTGAACGGGTCCAGGTTGTCCAGCAAGTGGTGCCGCACTTCTTCCAGATATTCTGAAAGATTGCCGTCGTGATATTTTTCTTTGAGCTCCTCGATAACGCCATCCACCAGCACCGAAGCCGCTTCCTGTTCCAGATAGCTCAATTCGCTGGCAAGTTCCCGCGAAAGGGTCAGAGTTTTCCGGTAAACGACCGTAAACTCCTGGCGAAACTGCTCGTACTTCCGTTCAATATCTTCCGCCACCGGCGCATCCAGTTTCCCCTCGTGCACCATCTTGGAAATATCCTCGATGGGCACCATCGCCCCTTCCAGGACCGGAAAAATTTCCGGAAGCGCCACCGCGCCGACCTGCATGTGCCCCAGGGCAAATTGCTCGCGCGAAATGCGACGCGTAAAATCGTCCATCAACTCTTTTTCACGTACCGTAAAACGCTCAACGATGCGGCCTTTTTGCCGCTGAAATGGTTCGCCTTCAAAGACTTGCGGGATGCGCCGCCGCAGGAAATCGATTCCGGACTGCATATCCTTCTTAAAACCATTCGCCTGCCCGCGCGGCAGCGAAAGCAACCGGGGACGATCCGGCGTTTTGAAATTGTTCACGTAGCAGCGGTCCAGCGAAGTCTTGGTATTCGGATGCAATTCCTCGATCATCCGCGCAATCGTTCCGCCGCGGCTGGTGCCCGCCAGTCCGCAAACGAATACGTTATAGCCCGGAGCGGACAACTCGACGCCCATTTTCAGCGCTCGTAGTGCGCGTTCCTGGCCGATGAATCCTTCGCGGGGCTCCGCCTGTGCCGTTGTTTCAAACGGTATGCGCGAGAGCTCGCACCGCCATCTCAGTTTTTCCGGTGGCAACTCCGCGTGGGTAGGAGCGCGCTTATCGTTCGTAGCAGTCATATGAGTCGGGTACTCTAGCACAGCCGTGCGGCCAGGCACGGTTATTTGGTCTGGGTATCGCCAACGGCTCCGCACGCCGGGAACGCGCACTGGGGTGCCGGGATCCTGGCAACTTGTAATGTTACGTGACGCGCGGTGGCCGATGCGCGGCAATGTGTTCGCGATGTTCCATATAAACACGGAATATCCCCATCGCCGCCGCCATTATAGTCGGACCAATCACCAGCCCCAAAAGCCCAAAGGCTTCCAGTCCTCCGAGAACGCTGATAAACAGCAACAAATCATTCAACTGCGTACGGTTTCGCAATAACAGCGGCCTGATAATGTTGTCGGCAATGCCCGCTATTCCTCCACAAATGCCCAAGACGATCAGGGCTTTTCCCCAGTGTCCGCTCACCAGCAGCCAAAGCGAAGCCGGTGCCCAGATGAGTGCCGAACCCACGACCGGCACCAGGGAGAAAAAGGCAATGATGGCAGCCCAGAAGATGGGAGTGGGGATGCCGGCGACGGCAAAGGCCACTCCGCCGAGGGCTCCCTGCACCATGGCCACGACCAGTCCCACCGCCACGCTGGCAAAAACCAACTCCTTGGATTCCTTCCACATCTCATCCTGGATATCGGTGTCAAAGGGCAGCAAATGCCTGGTGGCCCGCGCGATGCCCTTCCCGTCGCGAAACATGAAAAAAAGTGAAAAAATCAGGAGAAACAGGTCCACAAAAAACTGCACAAGGTTCTTGAGAATCGCTCCGAATTTTCCCGCAACAAATGACGCAATTTTCTCCGCAGCCTGCTGCAGGGATTTCGTGACGTCGTCGGTCTGCCAGGTCTCCGGCAGTTTGCTGCGAATCCACTCGACCGCGTGCGCATGGATCGTCTGGTCTGAATTTGTCAGCGAACTTTGGATCCTCGAGGTTGCATCAATTGCCTGCTTCGTTGTGAAATACAAGACCAATACGGCTGGCACAATCAGGAAAAACGTCACCGCCAGCGTGCTCAGCATGGCCGCCACATTCGGCTTGAATTTGGCCCTGATTTTGTCGTGCAACGGGTAGAAGAAAATTGCAAAAATCCCGGACCACGCCAAGGGTACCAGGAACGGCCCCGTGATTAGAAAAACGAGGTACCCCAGGAGCAAAATGGCCCCGTAGGAGAGCACCGTTGTCAACCGGTCACTTGTCGTCTCGTTGTTAAGCTGGGGAGGCTTCATGAGCGGTATATACTCCCAGAGTATAAAGCGGATGCTGACGGCTCCGCGGCCCCGCTTCGCCAGGTCGGCCGCTTCGCAGTCAAATGCCATGGAGAAAAATTCGTGGAGCGGTAATTCCACGCAGATCGCTGCTCATCGAGCAAACTCAGCATGTCACTGAAAAACATTCCGCTCACATCCTTCCAGATTCGTCTTCTTGCTGTACTGGCTTTGATCAACTTTGTCAACTTTGCGGACCGCCAGGCCATTCCGCCGCTGATTCCCCTGTTGCGGGATGATTTTAACCTAACCAGCACGCAGATCAGCTATCTACAGGTGGTCCTGCAGGCGGTGCTCGCGCTCGCCAGCATTCCCTTCGGGTTTTTCGCAGACCGCTTCAACCGCTCCAGAATTATTGCCGGCGGAGTTATTTTCTGGAGCTTTGCGACGATTTTCACCAGCCACGTAAATGCCTTTTCCATGTTGCTGCTCACACGGGCATTTGTGGGAATCGGCGAAGCGGCGTACGCGCCTGCGGCGCAATCCATGATTTCCGGAGCATTTTCCCCAGAAGCGCGCGCGCGCGCCCAGGCTGTTTTTGCGTCTGGCATGTTGCTTGGCAGCATTGCCGGGCAGGCGCTCGGCGGCGTTGTCGGACAAGCCTGGGGATGGCGCCCGGTCTTTTATGTGATTGGCATTCCCGGGCTGCTTTTGTCGATGGTGATTTTGCGCGTGGACGAGCCGCCGCGCGGGCCCCGCAGCGAAGTTGTTCCGCTGGGTCGTCTCCTGAAAGTTCCCGCGTTTCTAACTTTGATCATCAGCGGCATCATGATTACGTTTGCCAGCGTGGCATTCATTACCTGGGGACCTGATTTTGTCTTTCGTTACAAGGATTTTTCTTTGAAGGAAGCCGGCGTTTCGCTCGGCTCTGCGCTTTTTGTTTCCGCGCTGCTCGGCGTTCTGGTCGGCGGCTTTCTGGCGGACTCGCTGCACAAACGATATCCGTTTGGAAGAATCCTTACCGTGGCTTGCGGATTTCTCCTGGGCGCTCCCTTCATTTTGTGGGCGATTTCGACGGAAGAAAAAACGCAAATTGTTACAGCGTTTTTTATCGCGGGTTTTTTCATGTCCTGGTACCACGGGCCGGTCACTGCCGTGATTCACGACATGATGCCGCGGCGCGCCCATGCTTCATCGACCGGCGTTTACATGTTTGCGACGCAGCTTTTTGGCGGCATCCTGGGGCCTTATGTAGTGGGCCGCGTCGACGATGTCGCCGACCTGATTCTTGGTTTGCAAATTGCAACAGTCGTGATGGTTTGCGGAGCGCTGCTGATGTTCCTGGTGATGTATTTCATCCGGCGCGACGGTTTGCGGCATCCGGAGCTTGAATCCTTCCACACAGAAATTCTGGAAATCACGATTCATACGGATACAACGCAAACCTGAATCAAGAAATAGAACCGGAAAGCTTGCGCAAATCAGGGACAAACTCCAGGCTTGAGGAATCGACGGAAAGCTATTTGATTCCCAACTGACCGATCAGCCGCAAAACTTCATCATGAGGAACGTCGTAAAGAGGACGGATATCGTCTTCTTCGAGGCGTTCGCGCAGATATTCCGCGGAGATGTAGCTGGCCTCGCGATCGCTGAGGTCGCGGCCGGAGCGCGCGCGAAATGCCACAAACGCAGTGTGCAGCAGTCCGATGACGTGGGCTTCACCGTCGACGAAAAACTTGGTGTCGATGGTGTCGGCGTGACGCGTGGCAATGCCGTTCCACATGTGGGAGAAGCGGCACTGATAGAGGTGGCCGCTCAGACGAGATTCCACTTCAAAGGTGCCGATGAACTGGCTCATGGCACCGACGTTCGCAAGTACTGGGCGTGTTATGGGCATATTTCCTTTTCCAGCGACCAACTGTCAACCTTGCAATTTTAGTCGAATCGCCCGAAATCTTCTAGCGGCTTACGGCGGCCACGGTTTCTACCAGAGCGTAACTTTTGACGGCCGCGGCTACTCCGGCGCCCGCGGGAACGCGGAAACCGTGATCGCCCAAAACTTTTTCAATGGCACTCAGAAACAGCAGGACGAATTGCTTCTGGCTGCAAAAGCCCATCAGGCCGACGCGCCAGATTTTTCCTTTGAGCGCTCCGATACCGCCGGCGATTTCCAAATTGAATTCGTCGAGCAACTGGTTGCGCAGTTTTACATCATCGACACCGCCCGGAATCATGACCGCGGTGACCGTCGGCAGGCGCTCTTCGGGCTTCTTGACCAGAAGTTCGAGGCCGAGTCCTTCGATGCCGGCGATGAGCGCCAGTTGATTGGTGCGGTGACGCTCCCAGCGCGCTTCAAGACCTTCTTCGACGACCATGCGCATGGCTTCGCGCAGCGCGTAGATGAGCGAGATGGGCGGGGTGTGGTGATAGAGGCGATCCTTGCCCCAATAGTTCATGGCGGTGGTGAGATCGAAATACCAACTGGAAACCTTGGTTTTGCGATTGCGAAAGACCTCTTCGCACGCGGGGCTGACCGTAATGGGCGACATGCCCGGAGGCGCGCTGATCGCTTTCTGCGAGCCGCTGAAACAGATGTCGATGCGATCCTGGTCGACGTTGAGCGGAACGCCGGCAAGTGAAGCTACGGCGTCCACGACGAGGAGCGCGCCGACTTCGTCGGCGACTTTGCGGAAGCCGGCGAGCTGCGTGAGGACGCCGGAAGACGTTTCGCCCTGCGCGAGACCGATGATTTTGATCTTGCGGCCGCCGGCGGCTTTGCGAACGTCGTCGGGATTGACGGTGGTGCCGTAGGGCGCTTCAACTCTGGTGATTTTGGCCGGAGTGCGACCGGCGATTTCCCACATACGATCAGAGAACCAGCCGTTGACACAGATGATGGCTTCGTCGCCCTCTTCAAGCGTATTGAGCAGCGAGGCTTCAATGCCGCCGGAGCCGGAGGCCGATAGCGGCATGGTGATGCGATTTTCGGTCTGAAAAATCTGGCGCAGAAGGACCTGGACATCGTCCATACAGGTTTTAAACCAGGGGTCGACGTGGCCGACCAGAGGCGTGGCCAGAGCCCGGTAGACGCGGGGGTCCATCGAGGAGGGCCCCGGGGTCAGCATGAGCCGGTTGGGTGGTTTGAGTTCGCCGATTGGTTGCGTCATCGCGTTTGTCCTGTCCAAAAAGACGAGTTTGGCTTATTCCGGGAAGGGGTGCAACGGACAAATTGGAAGTCAAGAGGAAGCGAGGAGCTGGGCTCGGCGTGGCGGCAACGTGCCGTCGGGACCTCAGGGGTGGCGCGACCAGGCGCTTTTGGCCTTCCATGCCGGCGGCCTGGCGCCCAGGATCACCCGGCCCTAAATAAGCCTTTCGGCGGGGTCGAGGACGCCGTATTTGCTGGTGTAGTGGAGGGGGACGTCGGCATAGGTGCCGCGTTCGCGTTGGTAGATTTCGCAGGTGTCGAAAGGTTTGGAGTAGATGTGAACGCTGACAGCACGCTGGTTGAACTCGGGAAGATTGAGGACCTGATGGACCGGTTCAAGGGGATTGACGTAAGCGGGATGCGTGGCGTCCATGTCATAGATGTCGGTGGGCTCGAGACGGCAGGTGCCGAGACCGGCGTTTTTGTCGGCGACGCTGAAATTTTGGACGCGAAGTTTACCGATGGGGGCGGACATCCAGCAATTCTGCTCACGATGATTGTGCACGCGGCTGGCCTGACCGACTTCCCAGCAGATGGCCATACATTCGAAGATTGCGTTTTTAAAAATCAGGTTGCGGGTGTAGCTGCCTTTGGAGAAGAAGCAGAATTTTTTCAGGGAGTCGGGCTGGATGGTGTGTTGCTGGATGTAGGTCTGCACCTGTTCGAGCGTGAAGTTCGATTCCGAGATGGTGGCCAGGCCGGCGACCCAGTCGTCGATGGAGAGTTGCGAGATGATAGCGTTGGTCGGCATGGGCGGTGACTCCGTGCATGATGGCGGTAGCAGGGAAATTATAGCGCTGAATGGTCTGGAGGGAACGACCTATTGCAGTAATGAAGTGAAGAAAGGCGTAAAATAGGCAGAGAATGTCGACTGAAATGATGGTGATTTGCTGATGGCGGAGATTGTGGAACTTTTGGGGAAATCGAAGGATGCGTTGCGCGCGCTGTGCGTGGCGTGGGGGGAGCCTGCCTATCGCGGGGCGCAGATTTATCAGGCGCTTTACGTGGAACGGAAGGCCGATCTGGGAGAGGTAAGTTCCCTGCCGGCGGGATTGCGCGAAAGACTACGGAAGGAAACTACGGTTACCTTTCCTCAGGTGAAGGAGCGATTTTTTTCAGCCGATGGATCGGTGCGGTATTTGTTTGGGCTGAGCGGCGGGGAGAAAACAAAAGCCGCCTCGGTGGAGGCGGTGTTTATGCCGTCGGAGGGGCGACAGACGATTTGTATTTCGACGCAGGCGGGATGCGCGGTGGATTGCCAGTTCTGCATGACGGCCCAGTTGGGATTGATCCGGAATTTGACGGCGGGAGAGATTGTGGCGCAGGTTTTGCTGCCGCTCGAAGAACACAAGGATAAGTTGGCGCCGCGGACGAATATTGTTTTGATGGGTCAGGGCGAGCCCCTTTTGAATTTTGACAATGTAATGAGCGCAGTGCGGATTCTGCTGGATCAATCGGGGATGAAGATTGCGCCGAAGCACGTAACGCTTTCTACCAGCGGGATTGTGCCGGGAATTGAGCGACTGGCTCTTGAAAAGGTGCGGCCGAAGCTGGCCATTTCGCTGAACGCGTCGTCGGATGAACAGCGTGACGTATTGATGCCGATTAACAAAAAATATCCGCTGGGAAAATTGCTGGCGGCCTGCAAGAACTTTCCGATGGGAACGCGGGAGTATATTACGTTTGAATATGTGCTGCTGGGGGGCGTAAATGATACGCCCGACGATGCGCGGCGGGTGGCGCGGCTGCTCGCGGATGTGGGGCGCGTGAAGGTGAATCTGATTCCGTGGAATCCGGGGCCGGTGATGCCGTACGCCGAGCCATCGGCTGCAAGCATTGCGGAGTTTCATCGGATATTGCTGGAAAAAGGCGTGCCGACGTTTACGCGGTATTCGCGGGGACGGGATGTGATGGCGGCGTGCGGGCAGTTGGCGTTGAATGAGGCGAGCCGTCGACCGTTGACAGTATTGAGTTGACAGTTCCCGCTCGGTTGGCAAATGCCCGGACGCGTGCCCGCAGAGTGAATCCTCTTTGCGAAAAACCGGATCCCCCCGGAAGTGCCACGAGTTCAAGACAAGAGAATTGCGCCCCGGGCTTCTGGCCGGGTCTTTCTCGGACACTGGGGACGCGGGAAAATTCCCCCCCCCGATTTCCCGGGCAAAAAAGCGCCCGCATGGAGCTACCCGCACGTCGAATTTTGACAACCCGGAACTAGTTCGAGATGCCAACGACAGACATGTGCCGGCCGGTGTGGCCGGCTTCTTTGCGGTGGCTGAAGAAGAGGTCGCGGCGGCAGGCGGTGCACAGGTCGCTGACGAAGATATTCCGGGGATTTAGACCAGCGTCGACGAGTTGAGCGCGGTTGGCTTTGCGGAGATCGAGCAGGAGGCTTTGCGGAGGGGGCTGGTGACCAGGGGGCTTCATGTTGAGCCACTGGACGGGATTGGGTTCGTCGCCGGTGCGGAATTCATCGAACCAGTCCGGGGCGTTGGCGAATTGGGAGAGAAAATTGGCGGCGATTTCTGTGCCGACCTCGTAGCAACAGCCGCCGATGGCCGGACCAATGGCGGCGAGAAGGTTTTGCGGCTTGCTGCCAAAGTGCTTGCGCATTTCGCCGGCGGTTTTCTGGGCGATGCGGTTCAGAGTGCCCTTCCATCCGGCGTGGATGGCGGCGATGGCGCGTGACCGGGGATCGACCAGCAGGATGGGGACACAGTCGGCGGTTTGCGTGGCGAGCAAAAGGCCGGACTTGTTGCTGATCGAAGCGTCGCCTTGGCAGTGCTGCGCGGGCGCAGACGCAAACGGGTGGATCACCGCCGAGTGGATTTGTTTGAGTGGGATTAGGGCAAAATCCGTTGTACCGAGCGCCTCCTGGAATTTGTCGCGGTTTTGTTGGACTGTTTTTCGCTCGTCCCAGTCCGTGAAGCCAAGATTGAGGACTCGTTCGGCGGCCAGTTTGCTTGCGCCCCCGGAGCGGGTGCTGAACCCGTGGATGAGCCAGGGGAGCCTCGTGAGCTCTGCGGATTGGACGATTTTTAGGCCGCGGGAATTTTTAATGCGCCATTGGCCGTGAGTTGCTGGAGCGATGGGCGACGGGGAGTTGGAACGTTGCCCGATTACCCGGTAGCGCGCTGCTGTTTTTCTGGTGGCCACACCTAACAGTATAATCGGAACGAGTGGATGTCGAAAAAGCGGACGGCGGCCCTGTGCCGCACTCCAAGGAGCTGGCTTGATTATTGGGATGGGAGTGGATTTGGCGGAAGTCGAGCGCATACAGGCGGCGATCGAGCGGTACGGAGAGACGTTTTTGCGGCGGATTTATACGCAAAAGGAACGGGCGTATTGCGAACAGTTCCGCAACAAGTATGAACGCTATGCGGGGCGGTTTGCGGCAAAAGAAGCGGCGATGAAGGCTCTGGGGACGGGATGGAGTCGCGGAGTACGCTGGGTGGATTTAGAAGTGGTGCGGGAGAAGAGTGGACGGCCAACGCTCGCGCTAGCGGGCGAGGCGGGGAAGATTGCCGAAGCACGGGGAGTGAAGAATATTGCCTTGAGTATTACGCATACGGCGACCCAGGCGCTGGCGCAGGTGATTTTTGAGGATTGAGGGCCGGCAGAAATCTGGGGAAGCGCGCTTGTGAAGTACTTTTTTGCGGGCGCCCTCTTTGCTTTTACGGCTCTAAATTTCGGGATTTATCTGGTTTGCGATAAGTCTGGCGTTTGCCGGGGATTTTCTATCGCCAAGGCGAAACTAGCGGGATGGTTTTCTGCCTGGCCGGGCAACCCATTCATTTCTTCTGAGATTCTCACGTCCAGCCACTGATTTGCCGGCCACTTTCCTGAAACAGAGACATTGAGAAAGCTGGAACTTAGCGCTGGTGTGTGAGCCGCGTCGTGTTCCTCTGCGCGCAAGGTTAGGACGCGAAGGGTGCGGCCCGCCTGGGACCGGCGGAAGGTGCACGACTTGGATCCCGAGAGGGCCCGCAGCTGGCGGGCGCGATTTTTGATGGCGGCAGGCGGCACTTCGTTGGCCAGGGAAGCGGCTTTGGTGCCGGGGCGCTTTGAAAAAGAGAAAACATGCAGATAGGTGAACGGTAGACTCTCGATGAAGCTCATGGTGGCGGCGTGGTCGGCTTCGGTTTCCCCAGGGAAACCGGTGATGACGTCGGCGCCGATGGCTGCATGGGGCAGGCGGTCGTGGATGAGTTGGACGCGGCGGGCGTAGTGTTCGGCACGGTACCAGCGGTGCATGGCGGCGAGGAGGCGGTTCGCGCCGGATTGCAGAGGCATGTGAAAGTGCTGGGCGATGCGGTCGTTGGTGGCGAACAGATCGATCAGGTCCTGGGTGACATCGAGCGGTTCGATGGAACTGATGCGGAGGCGTTCAATGCTGGTTTCGTCCAAGATCCTGCGAAGCAGATCTGTGAATTCGACGCGAGAAGCGAGGTCGCGGCCATAGGTGCCGAGGTTGATTCCGCTGAGAACTACTTCTTTGTAGCCAGCGTTGGCGAGGCGCGCAATTTCGGCGATGACGGTTGGCGGCGGGAGGCTGCGGCTTCTTCCACGGACGAACGGGATGACGCAATAGGAGCAGCGCGAGTTGCAGCCGTCCTGGATTTTCAGAGTGGGGCGCGTGTGATTCCCTTCTCCGCCGAGGACGGGGGCCGCTAGCAGAACGGATTGCGCAAAGATGTTGCCGGTTAGGATTTTTGCGCTTTGCCGCGAGTCGTTTCCGGCTTGTGCAGGGTCCAGCTCCGCGGAATGGCCGGCTTGCAAGGCGGCAGCGGGAAAAACATCGGAAGGAAAAGAAGTACCTAGGCTGGCTGAACTCCGGGCCAGCTCCGGCGCAGCGTGCTGCGCTTCTACCAGTGCGGTAATGAGGTTGGGGATTTGCGGTTTGTGGGAATTGCCGACGACCCAGGAAACCCCGGGGAGCGCAGAGAGTTCTTCCGGGGCGCGTTGCGCGTAGCAGCCGGTGACGATGACCTGCGCTTGCGGATTTTGGGCGTGCATTTTGCGGATGGCGTCGCGGGCTTGGGAGTCGGCGGCGGCGGTGACGGTACAGGTGTTGATGACAATGATTTCGGCAGAGCCGGAGTCGCTGGCGGCGGAATAGCCGCGATCGCGGAGCTGGCGTTCGAGAGCGGCGCCGTCGGCTTGCGTGGCGCGACAGCCGAATTGTTGGATGTGGAAGGTGGGCATTTCATCCTTGGCGGTAGTGCATTCCTACCGGACACAGAATACCTGTAATCCTAGACCCGGAAAAGTGAGGGCGAACGCCGCACCGCCACGGCAGCACCAAAGGTCCGCAGCGGGAATTGCGGGGACGGCTTTACTCCTCCAACGCCAGACCGCTACAATCGTGTGTCGCCAAATGATTCATCACAGACACAACCCATCGGAAATCAAGAACCCGAAACTGACGGTTGTGATTCCCGTTTACAACGAAAAAAATACCATCGATGAGATTTTGCGGCGCGTGCTTGAAACAGACATGCGCAAGGAAATCATCATCGTTGATGATTTTTCAAAGGATGGGACGCGGCAGATTCTGGAGACTATGGCGGCACGGCAAGCCAGGGGAGAGGCCACTGCGCCGGCTCAGGACGGGCAAGATACCGTGGCCTTGGGCGAGTTGCGATTTTTTTTCCAGGAAAAGAATCAGGGCAAGGGAGCGGCGCTGCGCCGGGGATTTGCTGAAGCCACTGGAGATATCGTGCTGGTGCAGGATGCCGATCTGGAGTATGACCCGCGCGATTATCCCAAGTTGTTGGAGCCGATCCTGGATGGGCGAGCGGATGTCGTTTATGGTTCGCGATTCCTGGGTGGCCCGCAGCGCGTTCATTATTTTTGGCATTTCGTGGCCAATACCATGCTGACGCTGCTTTCGAATATTTTCACCAATTTGAAACTGACCGATATGGAGACCTGCTACAAGGTTTTTCGCAAAGAGGTGCTGCAAGAAATCAAAATCAAGTCAAATCGCTTTGGATTTGAGCCGGAGATCACCGCCAAGATTGCCAACAGGCATTGGCGGATTTATGAGGTGCCCATTAGCTATGCGGGGCGCACGTATGAAGAGGGAAAAAAGATTACCTGGAAAGATGGCGTGCAGGCCTTGTGGTGCATCGTCCGCTTTAGCTTCAAGGATTAAGCCGGTTTTTTTGAGTAGGAAGCGAATCTAGGTCGTTCCATAAGCCTTACAATTTGGGCCGTCAGGAAGTCCTCTCGGGGGCTGCGCTGGTCTTGCAGCTCCGGTCTGCGGCCGAATGCCTGCGCGACGCTCGGCGAGCCCGGGCTTCGAGACGAATTTGGATTTGCGGCCGGGATGGCTGGGCTTTGGGAACGAGCGCCGGGAGGACAAAACCGGCCGCGCATGGCGACGGGAAGCGCCCCGGCAGCAAACCCCCGGGGAACGGTGCCGGTTACGTCACGGGAGTCCGCGAAACCACTCTTTCCGACGACACATGTTTGGCGATGCGGGCGCCCAAATTGATCATGGGCTCTTCGATGACGTGGTACAGGAAAACGGGTAACGAGACCGTCGCCGAAAGAAACAGAAACCATTGAAAGGGCCGGCCGACCTGCCCCATACCTTGAAAAGCCCACCAGATCAAAATGAAATGAGTGAGATAGATGCCGTAGGAATATTTGGCGATGATCAGGCAGGTCTGTTTGAGCCACGGATTGGACATTTCGCGAAACTGCGGGATCGCGATTCCAAGGAGCAGACACAGGAACCACGGGCCGGCGTAACTGAGCGGGTTCCAAAGACACAGAGCGGTAAGCACAGCGATCGTCACAGGCCACAGGAAAAATGGCAATTGTAGACTGGAGCGCTTGGAAAACTGATAGGCGACGACTCCAGCAAAGAAGCACGGAACGTAAATAAGGAAATCCTCGAGGCCGTAGCGCTGGAGATGAATGGAATGTGCGGCGAGAGCAGCGGCGGCCACGGTGAGCATCCACAGGAGGAGAATTGCCGCGAGGCTGGACAGGTATCGCACGACGATGAAGAGCAATGGCAAGACCAGGTACATGTTCATTTCAATGGGCAGGCTCCAAAGCGGAGCGACGATGGATTCCGTTTGCGTCAGATTCTGGTATAGGAACAGATTGGAGAGCAGCCCGGCAGGGTCCAAATGCACGCCCAAAAATATTCCGCCCCTGAGGTGGGCAACTGGAAGTTTGCAGAAAAATACGGTCAGGACGATGACCATGCTGAGCGGATAGATGCGAAAGCAACGCCGAATGAGAAATGGCAAGTACAAACCCTTGGTAGGATTTTTAGCGGCCATTCGTTCCATGGAGTACATGAGAACGAGGCTCGTATGTACAAAGAAAATCAATACGCCCCATTGGCCTAACCCATCCAGGTGCACCGGCAGGTGCGTGGATCGTTCGCCAAACAACAGCAAGTGAAAAAAAAAGACATAAAGGACAGCCGTAGCGCGCAGGAGGTCCAGGTTGGGATTTTCGTGGTTGGCGTTCACATGGCCCCGGCTGCGCGTTGTCTTGTCTCGACGGGCCCACTTCTTAGGAGCCAGTGAAGCATGAAAAGGCCGCCCTCGGCGACGCGTTTTAACGGCCTTGGTTCTCAACTCGTTAGCCAAGGAGACCAGAAAATATGCGAACGGGCGGATCAGGCCGGAGCGGGAAAGATCCGTTCCCGGGGGGACGGCCAACAGAACAGGAGCTATTGGGACAGTCGGCGCTGGAATGTCAGGAGGATGAGGTCTGCGCGACGGCGAACACCGAACTTGTTGAGCAGGTTGGAGACGTGGAATTTTACCGTGCGCTCGGCGATGTTGAGCTTGTTGGCAATTTCCTTGTTGGATTGATTCTCAAGCAGAGCGTCGAGAACTTCCTGTTCGCGCCGGCTCAGGTTGGTTACCGAGTCCGTCTTCAGGCGACGACCTTGACTGGTGAGAATGGAATCAACAAAACCGGAGAGCAGCTGGCGCGGGACCCAGAAACCGCCATTGGCGACAAGCGGAAGAGCGCGAACGAGTTGGTCACGCGCTTCGACGTAGGTCAGCAGACCTTTTACGCCGAGGCGGAGCAGCGAATAGCAATTGGCTTCAATGTGCTGCTCGCCGACAACGATGAGGCGGGATTCCGGAAAACGTTCAATCAAGTTGGCAAGCAGCGCGCCGGTTGCCGGCTTGGCGGCGTGGGCGTCAATGACGTAGACGTTCGCTTTGGGCGGTTCCAGGCTGCGCATATCAGGAGCAAGCGTCGACTCCAGCTGCTTGACGATTACTTTGAATTGGGCTTTTGCGAGAATGCGCTCAAATTCGCTCAGCACCAAAGGGTGCGGCGAGAGGATGCATACTGTCAGTTTTGATGTTGTCCGCTTCGTAGCCACAGTTTTTGCCTGTTTATCAGCGTAGTGAAAACCACCCAGAGGGGCAAGGAACTTTGCCGCACTTGTATTCGAACTGTTACGTACCTGGTACGGCGCTTTTTCTGCGTGGAACTTCCCGCAAAAGAATCTCGACGATGCGCTCGGCGGCACGGCCGTCCCAAAGCGGCGGAATACGGCCCCCCTTGCTTTTGCCCGACAGGCTGTCCTGGGCGGCGGCCACGATTTTTACGGGGTCGGTGCCGACCAATAAATTCGTGCCCTGCGAGATGGTGATGGGGCGCTCGGTGTTTTCGCGCAGCGTTAGACAGGGTACGCCGAGCGCGGTGGTCTCTTCCTGAATGCCCCCGGAATCGGTAAGGACCAGGGTGGCTTTGCTCAGAAGGCAGAGAAAGTCGAGATATCCGACGGGGTCGATCAGCCGGAGATTGGCATGCGTCTTGATGCCGGCTTGTGCGAGTTTTTGTTTGGTCCGCGGGTGTACCGGGAAAATGACCGGGATTTCTTTGGCCACTGCGTCGATCGCGCCGAGGAGTTCGGCAAGCTTTTCCGTGGAGTCGACGTTAGAAGGACGATGAAGGGTCAGGACCGCGAAGCGGTTCCAGTTCACACCCGACTTGAGGCCCAGCTCGTCGCCCACTGCGGACTGCTGGGCGATGGGCAGGAAATGACGGAGCGAGTCGATCATGACATTGCCGACGAAGTAGATGGCTTCGCGGGGGCGGCCTTCTTTGAGGAGGTGCTGGATGGCGTCTTCTTCGGTGACGAAGAGGTAGTCGGCCAGGGCGTCGGTTAGGAGACGGTTGATCTCTTCAGGCATGCTGCGGTCGAAACTGCGGAGGCCAGCTTCGACGTGGGCGACCTGGATGCCGAGTTTTACGGCGGCCAAGGAAACGGCGATCGTCGAGTTGACGTCGCCGACGACCAGGACCAAATCGGGTTCGCGTTCCAGGAGAACGGGTTCGATGCGCTTGAGGATCTCTGCAGTTTGCGCGGCATGGGAGCCGGATCCGACCTCCAGATTGACGTGGGGAGCTGGTATGCCCATTTGTTTGAAGAAGATATCGGAGAGCCGTTCGTCATAGTGCTGCCCGGTGTGGACCAGGATGGGATCGATTTCCGGATGGCGCTGCATTTCCCGTATCAACGGAGCGATTTTGGGAAGGTTGGGACGCGCCCCGACGATATTCAGAATCTTTAGGCTTTGGCTCATTGGGTAAGTGCATCCGACTGCGAGCGGAATTATAACATTGGCGGTCGGCAGATTCGGGACGGGGTATTTGCCATTCGCGCTTAAAAAGCACTGCTTCGCTGCATACGAGTTCGGATTCCCGGGAAACCTGCGTAAAATGGAAGCGTTACAGGCGGCGGGTCCATTCTGCCGGTGGTCCTTTTTTCCATAGAGAATTCAACGGAATTTAGGAATTTGCGAGAGAAGGAGTATCTACATTCAAACGGATGCGTGATCTGACCGAATCGATGAGGGCGCTGCGGGAGTTGCTCCTGGAGCGGATCCTGGTGCTGGACGGCGCGATGGGGACGATGCTGCAACAACGCGACCTGACGGCAGAGGACTTCGGCGGAGCTGCGCTCGACGGCTGCAACGAAAATTTGGTGCGGACGCGGCCGGATGTGGTGCTCGATATCCACCGGGCTTACTTTGCGGCGGGCTCCGACATCGTTGAGACCAATACGTTTGGAAGCACGCCGCTCGTGCTGGCGGAGTATGGGCTTGAACGCGACGCCTACGAGCTGAGCAAGAAGGCAGCGGAACTCGCGCGGCAGGCCGCCGATGAATTCAGCACGCCGGGGAAGCCGAGATTTGTTGGCGGCTCGATGGGGCCGACGACCAAGGCGATTACGGTAACGGGTGGAGTGACGTTTGCAGGGCTGCAGGAGTCCTACTTCACGCAGGCCAAGGGCCTGGTGGATGGCGGGTCCGACCTGCTTTTGGTCGAGACCAGCCAGGACACGCGGAATATCAAGGCGGCCATTCTGGCGATTCAGCAACTTTCCAAAGAAATCGGCGCGGACATTCCCTACATCGTGTCCGTGACCATTGAGCAGAACGGGACGATGCTGGCGGGGCAGACGGTTGATGCGATGTGGGCGTCGCTGCGCCATGCAAAACCGCTGGCATTCGGGATGAATTGCGCGACCGGTCCGGAGTTCATGACCGACCACATCCGAACCCTGAGTCAGCTCACGAGCGAGTTTGTTTCTTGCTACCCGAATGCGGGACTGCCCGATTCCGAAGACGGGAAATACCACGAAACTCCGGAGACTCTAGCGAACCAGCTTGAGCGCTTTGTGGCGAATGGCTGGCTGAATCTGGTGGGCGGGTGCTGCGGGACGACCGAAAAACACATTGCGGCGATTGCCCGGATGGTGGAAGGAAAGAAACCGCGCGTGCGACCTCAGGAAGCGCATCGGGCGATTTATTCAGGGATTGAGACGATTGAAGCGGACGACCAGACGCGGCCGTTGCTGGTGGGCGAGCGGACGAATGTGATTGGGTCGCGCCTGTTCAAGAATTTGGTGGCCGAAGAGAAGTGGGAAGAAGCCAGTGAAATTGCCCGGCGTCAAGTGAAGGGCGGCGCACACATTGTAGACGTGTGTTTACAGAGCACGGATCGCGATGAGCGACTGGATATTCCCCCGTTTTACGAGAAATTGATTCGCAAAGTGAAAGTGCCGGTGATGATCGATACCACGGATCCGGCGGCGATTGCGCAGGCTCTGACGTACTGCCAGGGCAAGGCGATTATCAATTCGATCAATCTCGAAGACGGCGAGGAGAAGTTCGAGCGCGTGGTGCCGATGGCCCATGCCTTTGGCGCAGCCGTAGTGGTTGGTTGCATTGATGAGGATCCGCTGCAGGCGCAGGCCTTTACGCGTGAACGAAAACTGGAGATTGCCGAGCGGTCCTCGAAATTGCTGATTGAGAAATATGGCTTGGGGCCGGAAGACCTTATTTTTGACCCGCTGGTCTTCCCTTGCGCTACGGGTGATGAAAATTATATTGGCGGCGCGGTGGAAACGGTGGAAGGAATCCGGCTGATCAAAAAAGCTTTGCCGGATGTGCGCACGATACTGGGGATTTCCAACGTGTCGTTCGGATTGCCGCCCGGGGCCCGCGAAGTGGTGAATTCGGTTTTTCTGTACTACTGCACAAAAGCCGGGTTGGACCTGGCGATTGTCAATACGGAAAAATTAGAGCGGTTTGCTTCGATTCCCGCCCAGGAACGGGCCCTCGCGGAGAATTTGTTGTTTTCGCATCCGCCGAAGGACGTGCCTGCCGAGCATTCCAATGCCGCGTTGCTTACCAACGTGCCTGCGGATTGGCGCCAGCAGAGCAAGGAACAGAAAGCGGCCGTGAATCAGTATTACATCGCGGCGATTGCGGAACATTTTCGAACGGCAACCAAGAAAGAAAAGACGCGGGCCGCGGATTTGCCGCTGGATGAGCGGATTGCGAACTACATCATTGAAGGAACGCGCGACGGGCTGGTGGATGATCTTGAACGGAAGCGCGCAGAAGGAATTGCTCCTCTGGACATTGTGAACGGGCCACTGATGGCGGGGATGGCCGAGGTCGGCCGGCTGTTCAATGCCAATGAACTGATTGTGGCGGAAGTACTGCAGTCGGCCGAAGCGATGAAAGCGGCCGTAAGCCACCTGGAACAGTTCATGGAAAAGGCCGATACGGCGAAGCGCGGCAAAGTGGTACTGGCCACCGTGAAAGGCGATGTCCATGACATCGGAAAGAATCTCGTTGAAATTATTCTGAAGAACAACGGCTATGACGTTGTGAATCTGGGCATCAAGGTGCCGCCGGAAGAATTGATCAAGGCGTACCAGGAGCACAAGCCGGATGCGATTGGGCTTTCCGGATTGCTGGTAAAAAGCGCCCAGCAGATGGTCATCACGGCCAATGATTTGAAGGGCGCGGGGATTGAAATTCCGCTGCTGGTGGGCGGCGCAGCGCTTTCCGCGAAATTTACTTTGGGTAAGATTGCGCCGAGCTACGGCAAGGCGGTTTGTTACGCGAAAGATGCGATGACCGGCTTGCGGCTGATGAACGAGTTGATGGATCCAGCTACGCGAGAGACCGTGCTGAGCGCGCATACGGCAAACGGTGCGGGCGTGACCATCGCAACGGAAGTTGCGGTTGCCGAAGCGCCTGTGGTTGCGCGTTCACCGAAGGTGCGCGCGGATTTGCCGATTCAGAATGTGGGGACGCTCGAGCGCAAGGTGCGGCTGGTGCCGGATTTGCACGACGTGTGGAGTTACATCAACCCCTACATGTTGTTTGGCCGGCATCTGGGATTTCGCGGCGACTTCATGAAACAGTTTCTGGCGCGGGATCCGAAAGCGCTGGAACTTTACGAGGGCATGGAAGAGGTGAAGAACGAAGCCGCCGGGTTCATGAAGGTGCGTGCCGTTTGGCAGTTTTTTGAGGCGGAGTCGGAAGGCCAGAACCTGCATTTGTTTGCTCCGGGAGCGCCCGAACCTTTGCACACATTTAAGTTTCCGCGGCAGCAGCTCGGAGACCGTTTGTGCTTGAGCGATTACATTTTGCCGGCGCAGAACGGCAAGCGGGATCACCTGGCGATGTTCGTCGTGACGGCAGGCGAAGGAGTTCGCGAGCGGTCGGAAAAAGCAAAAAATGACGGATATTACTTCAAGTCGCATGGATTGCAGTCCTTGGCGATTGAAACGGCCGAAGCTTGCGCGGAATGGCTGCACCGGCGGATTCGCGAAGACTGGGGTTTCCCGGATCCTCCAGAGATGACCATGGCGCAACGCTTCACTTCGCGGTATCGCGGGAAGCGCTACAGCTTCGGGTATCCGGCTTGTCCGAATCTTGAGGATCAGGCGCCGCTGTGGAAATTATTGAGGCCGGAAGAGATCGGTGCACAGCTGACAGAAGGATTCATGATGGATCCGGAGGCGAGTGTGAGCGCGCTCGTGTTTCAGCATCCGGCTTGCACCTACTTCTCGGTTGGAGAAGCGGGCCAGGAATAGAGGCACCCCGGGCACTGGCCGACGGACAGCGCCCGTCCCCCGGCATAGAACCTCCGCCTTGTGGTCCGAGCGCAACTCCACCTGCAAAATCAGAGTACAAATCTGACTTGTAGCCCTAGCAGATCGCAGGAAATGCAAGGTCAGGAGAGACGCTTACTGGGGGCCAGCTGGGCCTTCGTGCGAGGCGTGCCGTCCTAATGTCGGAAAGACCTTCCGGAGTCCAAAGCCAACCGCGAAAAGCATTGCTGCGACAAGTACAAGCCCGCCCGACTCGGAAAGGTTAACCAGAGATAGCATGATCGTATTCACAAACAGGGTGTAAGCATTTTGACGCCCATTGTTCGGCAATGATAAGTCTTTTGTTTTCAACGACAACTAAATGGACGGCGGCAGGCGAACGGCACATGTAAGAAAATGGATGGTATGAGTTTACAATTTAGTTCCCTTCGGCACACTCCGGCTGTGGAAATCTTTCGGTAATCCCGATGACACGAAAATCTTTACTACTAGCTCAACTCCAGGCGTGGAGGCCGGCGAGAAGCTTGACCCTGGAACGAGGTAACTGGTATCACAAAGAACATGCATATTTTGAAAAGGCGCGATTTACTGCAGCAGATGGTCAGGGGAATACTCGGCAGCGTGGCTGTGCCCGGCCTCGAACTCGGCCTGGACAGCCAAGCGGGAAAATCCCCTAGTTGGGCCGGTGAGCTCCACCTCGATCGCAATGAAAACGCCGATGGCCCGGCGCCCTCGGTGCTCGCCGCACTGCAGCAGAGCCTCGGGCAAGCGAACCGCTATCCGCGGAAAATGGGCGATCTGCAGGAGGCGTTGGCAAGGAAGCATGGGCTAAAACCGGAACAGGTACTGCTGGGATGCGGTTCCAGCGATCTGATTCGAATGGCGGTTGGGAGTTATCTGGACCCCAAGCGGAACCTGGTCGTCGGCTCTCCCAGCCTTGAACTGGCGCCAGTTCTGGCTGAAGGGCTGGGTGCGAAGGTCATTCGAGTCGCCCTTCGGAAAGATTACTCCTACGACCTTGAAGCCATGCAAGCGAAGTGTGACGGCCAAACCGGCCTGGTTTACATCTGCAACCCCAACAACCCAACCGGGACGCTAACGGACCGCCGAGCCCTCGAAGCATTTCTAGGCAAGCTTCCGCTGGAAATTGGGGTCGTCCTGGATGAGGCTTACCATGACTATTCAGGCGGGTCCCGAGCCTACCACTCGTTTATTGAGAAGCGCTTGGACCGGGAGAATTTGGTCATTTTGCGGACATTTTCGAAGGTTTACGGTCTGGCAGGATTGCGGATTGGGTACGGTGTAGCGAATCCTGCGACCGCCGCCAGAATGACGCGCCAACACCTGCAATTCACCGAGGGCACGCTCGCGATAACGGCGGCACTGGCCGCGCTGGCGGACCAGAGCTACCTTGCCCGCAGTGTTGAACGCAATGAGAACCAGAGGCAGGAATTTCTGAATCAGGTGAACGCCCGCATGTTGCGCGCCCTCGATTCTCATACCAATTTCGTGTGCGTTAATGTGATGCATCCGCTAAAGCCGATTCTCGAACATTTCGAAAAACATAGGGTGTTTCTCGGGCCCAAAATTCCGGAACTGCCGAACCATCTGCGGGTCTCTCTCGGGACCGCTGACGAGATGCGGGAGTTCTGGAGAGTGTGGGATATGCTCGGACTGCATCCGATGGCCATGTGAAACGAGCCCCGGAAAGCCAGCAAGACCCCCTTGCCGTCCGCTAGAGATAGAGCAGTCCTGTTCTCATTTGTGGGAAATCGTTGCATACAATTGTAGGGCCACTCCGTAAAAATACTGAAAACAAAGCACTTACAAAGGTCAGTGGGTTGCTCTGTCTTATATACAGGATTCTCCGGATGCCGATCGGGCATTTGGTAGAAGGCTGACCTATTTGATGACCAAAACGATCCTCCGGGACCGCGCAACGCTGAACTGGTCGCACACACTACTACAGAGACTTTCGGGACAGAGAAAAGTGGAGCCTATGGAAACGAGTCAGAGCTCAAATCATGCACGCACGACGAGCGTACCAAACCGCCGCCGGAAGGAGCCTCGCAAGCAAGAGCAGATTTCCAATTTGCGAAGCGGGTGGATGACGAAGCTCGCGCTGGTGGTTCTGGCGCTGCTCGTAATGGCGGCTTCTGCGCCCCTAGGAGGGGCGCAGAGCAACGTCAAGGGGCAATGGAAGACCTTGCCCGCGCAAATGCCTCTGAACCCGGTGCATGTGACCCTGCTCGCCAATGGAAAGATTCTGGTAGTCGCAGGTTCGGGCAATTATCCGGCAATTACCAGCTTTCAAGCAGGCGTATGGGATCCGGCCACCAATACCATGGCCATCCAGTCACTCCCGTGGGATATGTTCTGCAATGGCATGGTCACCTTGCCGGATGGGCGCGTGCTCATTTCTGGAGGAAATCTGGCTTATGACCCGTTCCATGGCTGGCAGAGAAACTCAATCTTCGATCCAGTTACGGGGAAATTTACCGACGTGGAAGACATGGCGCATGGACGCTGGTATCCAACCACGACCGAACTGTCGGATGGGCGCATCGTCTCGTTTGGTGGATTAAACGAAGTTGGCAATACCAACTCCCAAGTGGAAATCTACCAGGCCGGCGGAGGCTGGAGCACGCCATACAATGCATCGTGGGTTCCTCCGCTCTATCCGCGGTTGCATCTCCTGCCGAGTGGCAAGCTCTTTTATTCAGGACTGACCACCCAGTCGCGCACGTTTGATCCTGTGACGCACACTTGGTCAGGGGTCATCGCGACGACCAACTACGCGGGCGGCAGGACCTACGGGTCGTCCGTGATGTTTCCGCTGACCCCTGCCAACAACTACAAACCAAAAGTAATGATCTTTGGAGGAGGAAACCCTTCCACCGCCACAACCGAGATCATTGATCTTTCTGCTGCGACGCCGAACTGGATTTTTGGACCGCCGATGTCCAAACCGCGCATTGAAATGAATGCGACGATGCTGCCGAACGGCAAGATTGTGACAATCGGCGGTTCTTTGAATGATGAAGACGCGACGACGGCCAGCCTGGCCGCGGATTTGTACGACACGACGACCAATACCATGAGTTCGGCTGGCTCCAACGCCTTCCCGCGACTGTATCACTCGGTTTCCTTGTTGCTGCCCGATGCCACGGTGTGGGTCGCCGGGGGAAATCCACAGCGCGGAACGTATGAGCAGCACATTGAAATCTACACCCCGCCCTACTTGTTCAACGCCGATGGTTCGCCGGCAACGCGTCCAACGATTACCAGCGTAACGCCGGGAGTGGTCGGGTATGGATCGACCTTTCAAGTACAAACCCCGGACGCGGCCAGCATTGGGCAGGTGGTGTTGATGAGGCCCGGGTCGCCGACTCATGCATTTGACATGGACCAGCGGATGGTCGGTCTGTCATTTGCGGCGAGTTCCGGATCGTTGACGGTGTCGGGACCGCCGAGCGCAGGAATTGCGCCTCCCGGTTATTACATGGTTTTTCTTATCAATACCGCGGGCGTGCCATCGGTGGCCAAGTTTGTCCAGGTGTCTCCGGCCCCGGCCGTTACCCCGCCGACCGGAACTATCACCAGTCCAGCAACCGACATTAAAATTCCGCCGGGCGGGATTGTGAATTTTGCAGGAACGGGAACATCCGTCGGTGGAACGATTACCGGCTATTCATGGGTTATTCGAGGAGCGTCACCGGCGACGAGTTCTGCGGCAAATACCGGCGGAATCGCATTTACAAATCCCGGTGTTTATACCGCCATGCTGACCGTGACGGACAACAACGGGGTCACCGATCCCAGCCCTCCCACCAGGACCATTACCGTTTCCAGTTCCCCGGCTCCAACCGTAAGCAGCGCCACGCCAAATTCGACGCCGCAGGGGTCCACTTTAAATGTCGGAGTGAGCGGAACCAATTTCCTAGCCGGAGCAGCCTGTAATTTCGGTGCCGACATCCTGATCAATTCCTGCAATTTAGATTCGGCAATGCACATCACAGCCAATGTGACGGTTATTGCCAGCGCCCTTGGCGGCGCGCGAAATATCATCGTGACCAACACGGATGGACAAAGCGGCACTCTGGCAGGCGGTTTCGTCGTACAAGGCGGCGCCGGAAATCCATCGCCAACGATTTCCTCAGTCGCCCCCAATACGGGCCTGGTAGCGCAAAGCAACCTGACCGTCGTTGTGACCGGCAACAATTTCCTGCAGAACCCAAATTGCGATTTTGGTCTGGAAACCGGTATTACCACCAATTCCTGCACGTACAACTCGCCGACGCAAATTACGGCGAATATCTCGGTCTCTTCAACCGCAGCGTTGGGCTCCCGGAATGTCACCGTGATCGACACCGACGGGCAAAGCGCAACACTCGTGAACGGGTTCGCCGTGGTCGTACCGCCAGCGGTGACGCATATTGATTTCACCTATCCAGACCGCGCCTCCTTGCTGGCAGGCGGTTGGAGCTTTCTTGCGACTACGGCTGGCGGAGCGACGCGGAACACGGAAGTAACGCCCGGGCCGCCTGCGGCCGATTACAATCAGACGACCCATCCCGGGGTTTTGCGTGTGCAGCTCGGCAGCGGCGAAATGTATGGATCCAGCAACAACTCGCAGAACACCTTGTTCCGGGCTCTGCCGCCGAACTGGATCAGTATTCGACTGAAGGTTGCCGCATTCAATCCGAATGCCAATTACCAGCAGATTGGATTGCTGCTCTATCAAAATGACGACAACTACGTGCTGCTCGACCGCGTATATGCCAACACTCCCAGCATCGAAACCAATGTGGAGATCGCGCAGAATGTTACGCGCACAAACCGCTTGTCGCTGACCAACACGACCAACCTCATTCTGCGGATCGACAAAAATTCTACGAATAATTACTCGACGTACTACTCCGTAGACGGCGGAAACGTCTGGACACTGATCAGCACGCAAACAGCGGCCTTGACGAATCCGAAGTTGGGGATTCAACCAAGTACGGATCAGTCCGGAACTTTTCCACCGGTAGATCTAGCCTGGGTGGAAATCGAGTCCGCGGCGCCACTGCCGACACCGACGATTGCAAGCGTGTCTCCAGCGAGCGGACTGCAAGGTCAGGGCAACATAAATACGACAGTAACCGGTACGAATTTTCTGAGCGGAGCGACCTGCAGCTTCGGAGCGGGCCTCACTGTCAATTCGTGCACCTTCGTCTCGGCTACGCAGCTGGCCGCCAGCGTTTCGGTGACTCAAGCAGCCACCGCGGGAACGCGGAACGTAGTCGTCACCAACGTGGATGGACAATCCGCAGTGCTCCTAAATGGATTTACCGTATCGCAAAATCCGTCACCAACGCTGACGACCCTCAATCCCAATACCGGTAGCCAGGGACAAAACAACATTGCCGTGACGCTGCTGGGAACCGGGTTCCTCGGCGGAGCCACGTGCAATTTCGGAGCCGGAATAACGGTAAATTCGTGCACGGTGAGCTCGAGCACCTTGCTGATCGCCAACGTGTCCGTAGCCACGAATGCGGTCATTGGATCAAACAGCGTTTCGGTCACGAACTTCGACGGTAAGTCCGCTACTTTGCCCAACAGTTTCGCCATCACGGCAAAAGTGGTGTATCCGACTCCCGCCCTGACCAGTGCAACTCCCAACACGGCAATACAAGGGCAGGCCAGCCTCAATGTGGTTCTGGCCGGCGCAAATTTCCTGACCGCGCCGTCCTGCACCTTTGGCACCGGGATTACCGTGAATTCCTGCGTATACAACTCAGCCACGCAGATCACCGCCAATATTTCAGTCGGTGGTGGCGCAGCAGTTGGCGCGAGGAACGTCGCCGTAGTCAATAGCGACGGCCAGACGGCCACCCTCGCCGGGGGCTTTACGGTCACGCAAAACACCACCGGGCTCACGCACATCGACTTCAGCTATCCGGACCGTGCTTCCCTGCTGGCCGGGGGCTGGAGTTACATGGCAACCACAGCCAGTGGCGGTTCCCGGAACACGGAAGTGCTTCCGGGCCCACCCGCTGCCGACTACAACCAGAATACGCATCCCGGAGTTTTGCGCGTGCAACTGGGAGCCGGAGAAATGTACGGGGCGAGCAACAATTCGCAGAACAGTCTGTTCCATGCTCTGCCGCCCAATTGGACGAGCATCCGGTTGAAAGTCGCGGCCTTCAACCCAACTGCGAACTATCAGCAGCTGGGCTTGTTGCTCTATCAAAATGACGACCAGTACATTCTCCTCGACCGCGTATACGCCGGGGCTCCCTACATTGAAACCAATGTGGAGACTTCGCAGAGCGTGAACCGCGTAAACCGTTTACCTCTGACCAATACCGGAAATCTAATCCTGCGCATCGACAAAAATTCTGCAAACAATTATTCCACCTACTACTCGACCGACGGGGGCAACACCTGGACCACGGTCAGCACGCAGACCGTATCGTTGGTTAATCCCACGCTGGGAATTCAGCCGAGTACCGATCTGAGCGGATCGTTTCCGACAGTAGACCTCGCTTGGGTCGAAATCCAATCGCCGGGACCGCTACCTGCGCCGTTACTGCAGAGCGTCACTCCCAATTCGGCAGTGCAGAGCACCAATAGCCTGGCGGTCACGATGGCGGGAAATAACTTCCTGCCGGGGCCGGTTTGCAATTTTGGAGCAGGCATAACAGTGAATTCCTGCGTGTACAACTCGGCAAACCAGATCACCGCGAACATTTCCGTTTCCGGGACTGCCACCGTAGGAACGAGAAACGTAACGGTGACGAACTCTGACGGTCAGAGTTCTTCACTGACCGGTGGATTCACCATTCAGCAGGCGGTCGTATTGCCTGCGCCAACGCTATCCTCTGCTGCGCCCGATAGCGGAACGCAAGCGCAGAGCGGGCTGAGCGTGGTGCTGACAGGCTTGAACTTCCAGAATGGTCCGTCGTGCTCGTTTGGAGCGGGAATCACTGTGAATTCGTGCACGATGAATTCCAGCTCGCAAATCACCGCGATTTTGAGTGTCGCTTCGAATGCGACGGTGGGCGTGCGCAGCATTTCAGTTACGAATGCTGACGGACAGAGCGCCACCCTGGCCGGTGGATTTACGGTCAATGCAACCACCGCGAATATCACGCACATGGACTTCTCGTATTCCAGCCGGGCTGCTCTGCTGGCCGCCGGCTGGAGTTATACGGCGACCAAGGCGGCTGGAGGGACTCGCAATACCGAAGTGACAACGGGATCGCCCACGGTTGACTTTAATCAAGCAACGCATCCGGGTGCCATACGCATGCAGCTGGGCAGCGGCGAAATATACAGCACGGCCAACAATTCACAGAATACGTTGTTCTATTCTCTGCCTGCGGCATGGACCAGCATTCGACTGAATGTTGCATCGTTCAATCCTACGGCGAATTATCAACAGTTGGGATTGATGGTTTACCAAGACGATGACAACTATCTGCATCTGGACCGCCTGTACGCAAACTCTCCCTCGATTGAGGCCTTCACAGAAGTTGCCACCGGAGTAAGCTACGTCAGCCGATCGGCGCTTACCAACACCGGGAACCTAATCCTGAGAATTGACCGGACCTCGGCGAACAACTATACGAGCTACTACTCAACGGATGGGGGCACGACCTGGACCAACATGGGCAGTACCGGCATAACTCTGACCAATGCAAAGCTTGGTATTGAACCCAGTACAGATCTCACGGGAACGTTCCCGACAGTGGATATCAGCTGGGTAGAAATCTGGCAATAGAGACAGTACCCACGAACCATCCGCATTCGAGTTAGTCAGAGCGGACTGCTGCAAGGCAGTCCGCTCTTTTTTTTGCGGATTACCTGGTTTCAGGATCCCTGGGGGCGGGCAAGGCCCGATCCTTCCTACCTGAAAGGCGCATCCAGCTTTCTGGCAAAACGGTAGTGTTGATAAAAATAGCCGTAGGCGTGAAGAGCGGCACAACGAGCCTTAAACGCGTCGCCGGGACGGCCCATCAGTGAATGGAATGCCGATTGCGAGTATAAAAACAGGCATTGCTTCGCAGTGAAAACACCAAAACGCCATAGCGGCGCCGGCAGTGGGGTTAGAAAGGCCGCGGAGCGCCCCCACCGGAAATAACGGTCCAGGAAATTAGCCCTGGTCAGACTGGGACGTTTGATTTGATGGCGGACCAGGATTCTGGGAGCGTAGATCAGCTTGCTTCCGTTTTTTCGGACGCGAGTCGAGAATTCCGAGTCTTCCATGAATCCAGCGGCGCCGGCCCCGATCTCGGGCGAGAAGCCGCCCGCCTGCTGAATCGCGGCACGGCGAAGAATCATGTTGCAGCCGGAGAGATTCTCGTTCCAATCGATGATTTGCTCTCCGTAGTTTCGTTCGCTGAGAAGCGCGGCACATTCCTTCCCAAACCAGGCAGGAGCGGGAATTTCCAGATCAAGAATGACGCGGCCCTGGGCGGCATCGGCATTTGTTGAAGAAAATGTCTCGCGAATTCCCGCGATAAACCCTGGATCACACAGCACATCGTCATCGGTGAGAGCGATAACATCACCCTTGAGAACAGCCAAGCCGGTATTTAGCGCATTGCTTTTCCCCGAGCGCGATTCGACGATGCTGCGGAATTTTTCGGGGAAGCGATTTGCGAAAAGCTGGCAGACGGACGGGGTGGAATCAGAGGAACCATTGTCCACGACAACCAGCTCCCAATCTGGTTGATCGAGATTGGGCGACGACAAGAGCGAATGGATAGCTCTCTCAAGTTCAGAAGAACGATTGTAGGTACAGATGAGGACGCTAATGAACAAGAAACGACACTCGCGATTTAGAACTTACCCGCTACTCTTTTAAGTTTAACGAGTTTCCTGGCCAGTGTCCAAGAAGTGGCGGACCGTGGGCGAAGGTTATCGTGCCAGAGACGACTGACCGGGCTATGAGCTGCGGGAGAAGGTGGCTGGAAATTTGCGGATCAGATCCTGGAGCTGGGATTCTTGCAAAAAACTGAACTGCTCGTCCAACGCGAGAGCCAAGTGGCGTGAATGGGAGAGAAAATGATCCCGCAGACTGCTGCGCATGGGCTGAATCCGATCGAAGAGAATTTCTACCTGGGAGACCGTAACCGATTCGAACGGAATTTGAAATTGGCTTACCCCGAAGTCCGCCAGTAGTTCGGTTAACTTGGACTCCGCAGAGATGGCGATGATTGGAATGCCGGTAAGCATGGGCAGGAGAACGCCGTGGAAACGAGAAGCCAGGACCAGATCGAGTGCAGGCAATAGTTCAAGACAATCGTTGAGCGACCCCACTTCGGCCACCCGCAAACGACCCCGAGCTTCTGGCAATAGTTGGGGACCAGCAGCGCAGTAAATCTCCTCGATGAGAGTAGCGTCCATGCGGATCTGCGTCGGAAAAAGCACAACCGAGTGGCCCGAATTGGCAAGATTGGCCGATACCTTCGCTAACACCTGGGTGTAGTTCAGGAAGGCCTGGACCTTGACCGCCGGCCAGTAACGCGGGTCGCCATACGACATGGGGCTAATCCCGACGACTAAAGGGCCCGCCGGGCGCGGACCGGAAACGGCGCGAGCGGCAAGAGAAAAAGCCAGATCAGGAGAAAGAGGATTGGGTTCGGGAGAACCCAGCGAGACGGCCATGGCTCGGGAAGGAGCATCGCGGAACGAGTGAAACTGAGAATAGGCGAGAACTCTGCCGAGAAACCAACGTCCCGTTGCCGTGGTGATGGACTCCGCTCCCACGTTAAGAATCAATAAGCGCTTGCCGTGGAGCTTGGCTAAAAGAGCCCAAGTGAACAGTGAATATGGAAGTGACCAAGGACCGCCCCACAGGTCGTCAAGCTGACCGCCGCCACCGACGATGAAAAGGTCAATCGTGCCGGCAAACTTGTAGGCTTTCCGTAGAAAAGCAATTTCGCCAAAAAATGAACGTAAAAAGCCAAGGCAGGATCGCATCGTCGAGACCGTACGGGCCACCAGGGCAATAGACTTCAGTTTTTTACTGAAAGTCTTCCTGACTTCGGTAGCAGCAGGGTTTGCCGATGCAACGGACCCGGGCTTCGACTGGGCAGAATACGCGAAGTGCCTTACGTCGCGATGAAACGGGAAAGGCGTGACGGCGGGAAGCTCACGTTGCGCAGGATCGACATAGCAACCCAAGAGTTCCGCGGCAGGAAAGATCCCGGAAAAACGCTCAATCAGAGCTCGTTGCAGCGCGGCGTTTCCGAGATTGCCGAAACTGTAAGGGGCCAACAAGGCAATTTTTGGTCTTGCATCTGGAGAGGACGCCGACATTTAGACTCTCGTAATTGGCTCCCTCGGAAAAAAACCAATATCAACAGTATGCAAGGCCCTGTTTTGCGGCACCCCTTGTGCGCGGTCGCAGAAACGGTAGTTCACCGCGGACGAGGCGTATTGATGTAACGCTCACCGGTCAGCATTTGCGACGCAGCAACGCGGAGGTCCCAGTAGAGGCTACGGCGATAGCGAGCAATCCAGATACGCAAGGCAGCCAGGCAACGAAGACGTTCGGATGTCTCGAGGGGCGCTTTGCGAATTCCGCGAGTGAACCATTTCAGCAGAGCCCAATAGGGGAAAAAGAGCTTGCCGCTCAAATTCGCATTCATGACCACGGTTCTCTGGTGTATGGACATCCTGCGGCCGCTCTTTTCGTCCAAATAGATGCGGCGAAAAAAGAGCGTTTCCGGAATTTCGATAAACCTGCCGTACAGTGAAAAATTGGCAAGATACACCACGTCGTAAGAAGGGAAATTCTGAATGGCATCGAGCTTTCGGAAGATTTCCAGCCGGAACAGCCCGAAAGAAGCGTTACACATGTTGATCCGATTTAACAGGTGTTCGAGGCGGAGGTGCGGCTGAGACTCCTGGAGATCAAGACCTTCGTCATATTCTTCGACGGGTTTGCCGTTTTCGTCTATGAGCTGAATGCGCGGGTAAACCAGAACTGCTTCTGGATTTTGCGAAAGTGCTTCAAAACAGGCCGAAAGATGGGAAGGGGCACAAAGGTCATCGGACGCCGCAAAGCGGAAGAATTCACCACGAGCCAGATCCACAACACGCTTTTCATTGGCGACAACGCCGAGGTTTTCCGAATTGCGGTGGTAGACAATGCGAGCATCACCTGCGGCATAGTCGCGGCAAATCTGTTGGGTGCGGTCGGTCGAAGCGTTGTCTGAAATAACCAATTCAAAATCAGAGAAAGTTTGGCCCAGGAGCGATTTTAAAGAATCCTCCAGGTAAGACTCCCCGTTGAAAACGGGCAAGCCGACACTAACGGGAGGAGTTTTCATTGCAGACCGCCCGTAAGCCGCGACTGCTTAACAATGGACTGGGCGCCAAGCCCGTGTTTATACATAAAATTTCCGGCAATAAAAGGCTTCAGCGAAATCTTGCGGTGATTGACACTCCATGCCGCGAATACGGGGCAGAGCGAGAAAAAGGTCATCCGAAAACCATTTCTTGGAGCGCTGCGAGCGAAAGTGTTTATGGAGAAGTGCGATCTTGCGCTGGCATTGTTTTTTGTTCAGACCCACAAAAAGGTTGGGTGCGCCCAGGTCACCGTCGAACTTGGGAATCTCGTATTCCCAAATCGCATGGTTGCGAAACGTATTCCAAGTAAGCGTGGAGACCAGACGATGGTCCTGGTGGGCATCGTCGCGGTAGTGCGTCAAAATAAGATCTGGCGCAAAGGCGGTTTTCAGGGATTCAAAATACTCCTTTACGGCTGTTCCTTGAAAGGGGAAAAAGCCATCGCGGAATTTTTCGATACGTATTGTTTTTTGTCTGGCACCGGCGAGAAATGCCGAAGCCGAGTTGCGGGCTTCCTGCCCGCGCTCTCCTGCCGCGCTGAGCACCACCCAGCCGACCTCCAGGCGCGAAGACTCCCCCAGCCAGCGGAGGAGAGTTCCCCCGCAGCCAATTTCGATGTCGTCAGAGTGGGCTCCGAGGCAGAGAATTCTGCGAAACGGTAGCGCTCCTTTGGACGTGGGCCAACCTTTCATGCCGGTGCTATTGTTTCCTTTTTCCGGATTTTTTTCTCTCCTCGCGGACAACACGGGAACCCGCTCGTTTGCGGTCGACTTTTTCTGACGTTTTCCACAATTCCCAAGGAGCAGGGCCACGGCTCACGATGTCGTCCAGAGCCTGTTTGTCTTTGAAGGTGTCCATAGCGGCAAAGAAACCATCGAAGGTATAGGCCACGAGTTCCTTGTCTTCGGACAAACGACGAAACGGCTCAGCCACAAGTTCTTCACCATCACGCATATAGTCGAAAACCTTGGGTTTGAACAGGAAATGGCCGGCGTTGATCCGCAGGCCGCTGCGGCTGACTTCCTGAATGCCGGTGACGAATCCCTCCTCATTCGAGACCACGGAATGATAGGTCAGATTCGGACGAGTGGTTACCATGGTGGCAATTTTATTGTGCTTTTTGGAGTACGCCAACAAGTCGGGGAAATGAATATCGGAGAGTCCGTCACAGTAGTTCGCGAGAAACATTTCTTCGTTTTTTACGTAGTCTTGCACAGCCCATAGACGCTGCCCCACGTTAGACTGCACGCCGGTGTCGACAAAATGAATCTTCCAATCGTGAATGTCGCGATTAACCAAATCCAGATTATTGCCACCGCCTTGCAGGGTAAAATCGTTGGTCAGACATTCGTCATAGTTCAGGAAATATTGTTTGATTAAGTCCGCGCGATGACCGAGACAGAGGATGAATTCCTTGTGACCAAAATGCGCGTAATACTTCATCACATGCCACAAGATGGGGCGATAGCCGATGGTTACCATCGGCTTGGGGATGTTGTCTGAATAATCGCGGATGCGAAGGCCCAAGCCGCCGCAAAAAAGTACAACCTTCATTGGGGTCCACTCCGTTTTACAGAACCAGCCAACAAGTAGCACAAGGAGTCCGACCTGGGCTCCAGTGTACAGCTTATGCCACTAGAATCTCGCAACCAAGACCCAGAGACCTAACCTGATGTTCAATCTCGGCCCGGTATGTTGCATTTGTCAAAATCAAACAATCGGGGCGTACACGCTGCAGATCAACCGGCGCAAGAATTTCTTGAGCGCTGCCCGGAATGAATTTGCCCTGGCGATCCGGGTTTATATCAACAACAAAAGGGATCATTCTGGCGGCTTCGACGAGATTGAGAAAGGTGATACCCCGGCCCGCCGTTCCCCAGATTGCTACCTTTTGACCTGCCGCCTGCCTTGCTGTGAGAATCTCATGCCATTTGGTAACTTTGTCCATAATCGCAGAGGCAAAGTGTCGAAACAGAGCATATTCCGCAGGGTCGGGGCTTGCGGAAATCTGTTGACTGGGATCCCAGGTTGGGTCGGGAATTGCTTCAATTGCCAGATATTGGCCATCTTCATACGTCGGGCCGACCCGCAGGACGCGGAACCCACAACTGGCCAACAAGAGCGATAAAGTCCGTGACGTAAAATAGGAACGATATTCGAACAGGATTTGCCAGACCACCGACAATTCCGCGGTCCGGCGGGCATTGACCACTTCAAAATAGACAGGGACCTGGCGGTCTCCCAGGGTATCGCGAAGCGTTTTCAGGAAATTTGAGGGATGTGAGTGCTCGTGCAGCATGTGACGGGACACGACAAAGTCACAAGGAAGATCTCTGTGCTTTTCCGCGTAAAATTCGGAAATAAGTCGGATTGGGGCATCCTTGGAGGCCGATTGCAGCGCGAGCGTAACACAGGGATCGACGCCGATACCCCGACAATCCGCAGCTTCGCAGATTTTTCGAAGGAAATGGCCATTACCACAGGCAATCTCGACGACATCTTTGCCGCGCAGAGAATAGCGATCTGCGAGCTCGCGAGCAAGGTTGTTCAGGAATGCTTCGTAGATCGGCGAGTGGTGAAGTGAAACTTCGTAGCCGGGCTTGAACAGAAAGGCGGTCTCTGCTGCACCATTCTGCGCCAGGCCGCAACTCTTGCAGTATTCGAAGAGAATTTCCCGGCGCGGCGCCTGGGCAGCTTGCGAAGCGCTGTCATACAGCACACCAATGTCCACGGGCATGTCGGGAAGCGCAGCCAGCAGCTCGATGTCGAATGAACCGCAGAGTTTGCACTTTCCCAGCCGCTCGCTGCGCGTTTTTTCGAGGTGGTGGTTGGACCTGGGGTGAGCCAAAAGTTTCCTCTACCTTCTCTTGCCGCCAGGGCGTGAGCGGCGTCGGGGGTTCCGGCGCGCTTTTTTCTGCGGTCGAACTATTTCCAACTCGGGGATGGGAATTAGAAATGCGCCCCCCCAATCAGAAATGAATGAAAGCTGCGCTTGAATTTCTTTGCGAAGATTCCAGGGAAGAATCAGGACGTAATCCGGCTTGGCTTTGGCTAAATGTTCTGGCGGAAAAATTGGAATATGCGTACCGGGTAGAAACCTGCCCTGTTTATAGGGATTCCGATCCACTGTGAATTCTACAAAGTCGGTCCGGATTCCGCAGTAATTTAGAAGGGTGTTGCCTTTTCCGGGAGCACCGTAAGCTGCCACGCGTTTGCCTGCGGCGCGGGCCTTTATCAGACAGTTGAGAAGCTTACGTTTAGTATCTTTCACTTGCTCCGCAAACGATGAATAGGTTTTGATTTGTGTAAGGCCTGCTTTTTTCTCCGCGGCGAGCAAGCGGGCAACAGACGGGCTGGCGGCATAGCGGTCGGACTCAGCGTGGCATGCATAAATGCGGAGGGACCCGCCATGCGTATCAAGCGCTTCAACATCAAACAGCTTGAGGCCGTGATGGCGAAGTACCTGGTCGACTGTGAAAAGGGAAAAATAGGAGAAGTGTTCGTGGTAAATCGTGTCGAACTGATTCTCTTTCATCAGCTGAAGTAGATGGGGAAATTCCAATGTCAGGATTCCTGTGGGCTTGAGAATGATTTTCATTCCAGCCACGAAATCATTGAGATCGGGAACCTGAGCGAGAACGTTATTACCGAGCAAGAGATCGGCCTGTTGCTCGGTTGTGGAAAGTTCGTTGGCAGTGGCCCGGCCGAAAAACTTGACGAGAGTGCGAACGCCTTTGGACTCAGCGACTTGTGCGACATTGGCAGCAGGTTCGATACCCAGGACGGGGATCTTCTTTTCAACAAAGTACTGCAGCAGATAGCCATCGTTGCTGGCTAGCTCTATGACCCGGCTGCCCGAATCAAGGCCAAAACGGGCCACCATCTTTTCTGTATAGGCCTTGGCATGAGCCAACCAGCTGTCAGAGAATGACGAAAAGTATGCGTATTCTGAAAAGATGGATTCCGCGCTGACATATTGTTGTAACTGCACCAGGAAACACCTGGAGCATACATAGACGTGCAAGGGATAAAACGGTTCCATGGAGTTAAGTTGAGTTGCGGTGAGGTAGCTTTCACAGAGCGGCGACATCCCGAGGTCGACAAAGGTATGACGGAGCGCTTCGCCGCAAAAACGGCACGGGTTTGCCTGAAACTTCAAGGGAGCTGCAGACACCAGTGATTTGATCGGTGGAATCATAGATCCTTGTCTACCATCAACAGCCACTACTCTGCCGAATCAGGAGTACCTTCGGAAAACGGGTTGCACTGAAGGTCCGATCAAGTATCGTTCCGGACTGGTTTCAAGTGCCTGGCTGTAGATTTTAAGTGCATTCTCGACGGCGGCGATTGTGCGGGAGATTTCAGAATCGCCATGCGAATAGCTGACGACCAGGGAGGGGGCGAGAATACCCTGTTTAACGAGTTCCTGGAGAAATAGAGTCCGAAAGGCCTGCGCGGGCTGCCCCTGGGGATCGCGAGTTGCATAAACCAGATTGCAGGGTCGCCCGAGGACTTCGAAAAAAGCCGCTATTCCAAGAGTATTCGCGATCGCATTAATTTCTGTTTTCAGCGTGCTGCCCACCCGGTGCAGATGTTCTACCACAGGCTCGGTGCGATATATGTGCATGACTTCGATGGCCGCAGCAAGAGAATGGGTTTCAGCGCCATGCGTGGTGGAAAGCAGGAATACGCGCTCTCCGGAATGGGAAATCCCTCCGCGCTCCATGATTTCCCTCTTGCCAGCAAGTGCCGAGACGGAAAAGCCGTTGCCGAGCCCTTTTCCAAATGTGGACAGATCCGGATCGATACCGTACACGGCTTGGGCGCCGCCATTGTGCCAGCGGAAGCCGGTGATCATTTCGTCCAGGATAAAGACGACGCCATTCTCACGACAGAGTCGCTCGAGTCCAGCAAAATATCCAGGAGCGGGAGGGATGGTGGTTTCCGCCTCGAGAATAATACAGGCAATTTGCGCGGGGTAATTTGCAAACAAGGTTTGCAGACTCGACAGATCATTGTAGCGAAACCCTAGTGTCAGGTCGCGTGTGGCTTTCGGAATTCCAGCATTCATTGCCGTCGACCCGATGAACCAATCGTCCACGGAAAAAAACGGTTGGTCGGAGCAACGCGCCACCAGATCGCGGCCCGTATGGGCGCGCGCCAGACGAACGGCGGCAGTGGTCGTGTCGGACCCGTCTTTGGAGAATTTCACCATCTGCGAGCCGGGCATGTTCTCCAGAAACGCTTCCGCGCACTCTACTTCAAGCACTGAGGGACGTGTGAAGTTGGTTCCATTCGGCAAGCAGCGCCCAACGGCATCGACAACGCGTTGGTAGCCGTGCCCGAGCGTAACCGAACGCAACCCCATGCCATATTCAATGTATTCATGGCCATCCACATCCCAGGCGTGACAACCGGAGCCGCGCACAATGTGGGATGGAGCGATCTCGGGAAATTGGTCGTCCCCTTTGGCGTAAGTGTGAGCGCCACCGGGGATCAATTCGTGGGCGCGAGACTGCAGCCGACGCGCTTCTGCTGATTTGCGATCTGTCATTTCGTCGATGTTTCGAGCCACAAAACCCTCCGGCAAAGGACCCTGCACTACGCAGGAACTGCCGGATCACTCTGTGCCGGCAGAGTGTCGTATGCTGCGACCAGTTCCGCCGGAACTTTAGCGAGATCTGCGGCTTTCAAGAAATCCCCCAGACTCGTTCCGCTGCAAGCAGAGTCTACGTTGGGAGCTCCGGAACGGGAATGCGCATCGTCCAAATTGATGGTACGAAAATCGATACTGAAACGTGTTTTGCCGGAGGTGTTAGGAACGGTAGAGTGCATCTGGGCGCCGGAAAAAATAAGAATACCGCCAACCGGAAGCACCACACGAATTTGCGGATCGAGTTCCATGGCTTCCTGTGGCTTCGGCTGTATGCGCGTATCTTTGCCAATCTGTTGTGAAGCAATGTACCGGCTTACGCGGTTCCATTCCGCGTAGTTGTACACACTGGAAGTGTTGCGAACCGGATGTGTCCAGTAGTGAGGGTGAAACGCCATCACGTTCTCCGGGACCACATCGAACACCGGGATCCACCAATTGAGCTGGCATTGCGGGGCCGAATACCAGGTGTCGCGATGGGGATGGAATGCATAGGAAATTCCGGTTGTCAGGAAATTATCGCTCGTAGAAGTCCGCAGGCGAGGAACATCAAAATAGGTTTTTTCGAGCGAACATCCCAGCTCGGTGAAAATCTGCGGAAGTAGCCGCTTGCACTCAGGGTGATGGATGAAACGCGGTTTGAGATCTGAAAGTATGGCAGCGAATTCTTCAACGGGAATGTGGAACTGGGCCAGGACCGGGTCGTGTGGTGCGAATGCAGCCTTGGCCAGTTCGCGCGCGAGAGCACAAAGCTCAATCGAGGCAGGACGCGGAGAGTACACGTAGAGTTGGCCGTCATAGAGCCCTTGGCGCCGCTCTTCGTCAGAAACTTTGGCGTCATAGAAAATGCTGTTCATGTTCCCCTCCAAATTCTGCGAACCAAGCGTGCCTAACGGCGATTACCGGCAATGGAATCAAGAGAAACGTCAGACTTCATGGTCCTTGGCACGACTGCTTCCAAAAGACCGTTTTCGCGAAGCGTTGCGGCAGCGGTTCGTAAACAGTCGAACGGCAAATTGGAGCGCTCCGCAATGTCAATCACGGAATGAGTTTCATCGGACAGGTTGAGAAGCCAGAGCATAGCCATTTCCAGTTGTCCGGCATCGCGCATTCCGCCCAGCTGACGGTACAGACCGCGGCGGCCAAGCTGCGGTTCACACATGGGATTCCTGTTGCGGTACGTCTGATTTTCCTCAAGCGCCGCCAGAATCGAAAGGACGCAAGCGCAGGAATCCGCCAGCGCGTCAGGCCGGACGAAATCGAGATTGTCTTCAGAAGTGTGATATTCAGGAAATTGTCCATGCGGCGTGCGGCTCAGGCAACCAACGGAAAGATTGAATCCGGGAGAACAGTATTGTCGTTCGTCGTATCCGTAGGGTGAGAAATCCCGGACATTTTGCGAGCCCAAGTGCTTAAGCACATGCACTGCAACCCGGTCCACTTCAGCATCGCCGCGTCGCGATTTCTTGTAGGAAAGAGAACCTGAATCACCTAGACAGGCCAGAACCAATCCATGACTGATGCGCGATGCCGACTGTTGATTGCGGCTGAGCCAAACAATCGAACCGATGGTCCCCGGAAGAAAGAGAAAACGATAGGAGTAGCGGCGATGAACATCCGCCAGTGAGCGCGCCAGGAAAGCGGCCACGGCCACACCCGATAAATTATCATTGGCCAGCGACGGGTGACAGGCATGCGCGGAAATTAATATCTCTTCGTCCGACTCACCGGGAAGCAGCAGTTCGCCATACGATAAATGTCCCGCAGCAAGCGTTGAATCGATCTGTACCTGGTATTCGCCAGGGGCCAGCGATTCCAGTAGCCGGTGCGGCAGGCAGAAGCCCCATGCTTCTCGGTAGTAGGAGGTTCGATACGGGATCGCCTCGGGCTGTTCCGGCAACGTGAACAGATGCGCACGCAATTCGTCCAGAGAAATTTTCCGGTTTACCGGAATGCTGTAGTTTAAGACACACAGATTGGATTTCTGAAAATCGACAATGCGTTCTCCAGAAGAGTTTTTGATGTAGGCATCGCGTATGTTCCACTCTTTCGGAACCGTCCAGTCGAAGGCCGGTGTGCCGGTGGGAATCTCTTCGAGGGTCAACGGGATATGTTTCTGAAGAATTCGAAGAGTGGAACGCAAACCCTCCCCGGTGATGCTACGGCAGATCGGAAAGAGCTCTTTGATTAGTTCGTAGAGTTCGCGGCCAGTGCTCTCACCGCGAGACAGCGGGATCAGCTCGGAAACCAATCGCAGTGGGCTTTTCATCGCGAAGTCACCGACACGGAAAAGTCTGGATACGCCCGGTCACGTTCTGAAATTACCAAAACTTCAGCAGGCCACGGTATGGAAAACGCTGGGTCATTCCAGCGCACTCCCCTTCCCGCCTGGGGCGCGTACGCATTGGAAATCTGATAAAAAACTTCCGTGTTGTCTTCCAGCGTCAGAAATCCGTGAGCAAATCCTCTTGGGATATACAGCTGTTGGCCGTTATCGGGACTTAGCGTGGCGGCAAAGTGTTGGCCAACCGTCGGAGAATCAGGCCGCAGGTCAATAATGACATCAAAAATCGAACCGCGAGTGCAGCGTACCAATTTTACTTCCTCGTGAGGCTCGGTCTGGAAATGCATGCCGCGCAAGGTACCACGACGTGAATTAAATGAAGTACTGCATTGCTCAACAGTAGTCTCCAGCGAGAGGGCGGACAATTCATTCCTGCAAAAGGTCCGCGCAAAAAATCCTCTTTCGTCCGAATGCCGCTCGAGCTCGATGAGATACGCTCCAGAGAGATTGGTTTGCTTAAATTGCATGACACTCCAGATGCTAGCGAGCCCCTGGTACGCTTTCGGTTGCCTTTTTGCGAAGCCCGGAATCAAGAGCACCCGAACTCAAAAGCTGCTTGATGTGATCGATACGGTTGTAGCGAGCGCCTTCAAAGTCCTCTACCCGCAATCCGACGCTTTGGTACGCGCGCAGAAGCTGTTGTGCGCCGGTGCGGACGGTCCACCGGGTCCGGAAATTGGGGAGTACTCGGTTGATCTTGCTGAAGTCCACCCGATAGCAGCGAGTGTCCGGACCGGCTCCCGGCGCATATTCAATGACGCAGCCTGGTACGGTTTCCCTCACAATTTCAGCGACGTCCCGAATCCTGTAATTTTCTTCGCTACTGCCGACATTGAAGGCTTCGTTATGGACAGCCGCAATCGGCGCTTCCAGGACCGCCAGGAATGCGCCACAAATATCCTCCACATGAACTAAGGGGCGCCACGGAGTGCCATCGCTTTTGATCAGGGCCTTGCCACTGGCAAAGGCCCAGGCCACGAGATTATTGACAACCAGATCAAAACGAAGTCTTGGGGAAACCCCGTATGCCGTGGCATTCCGCAGATAGGTAGGTGCAAAGGAATTGTCCGCCAGTTTTGCGATGTCGCGTTCCGAGTAGACTTTTGAAAAACCATAGGGAGTTACTGGATTGAACTCAGCGGTTTCATCCAGGATATTGTCGCCGGCCGCGCCGTAGGTGCTGCACGAGGATGAAAACAAAAACCGCCGTACCCCGGCCTGCTTGGCAAGCCTGGCGAGCAATACCGAGCCATGGTGATTGATGTCGTAAGTCAGCTGGGGATTGAGATTTCCTAACGGATCGTTGGAGAGCGCCGCTAGGTGTATTACCGCTTCAATGCCCTGCAGGTTTTCAAGCACCGCGTCCCGCACGTCCTGCCGAAGCGAGGGGACGTCGGGCACCGCTCCTGTGAAGGTGCACCGCTCATAGAGGTCGGAGTCCAGACCGGTCACGGTGTGCCCCGCTTGCTGAAGAAAGGGGGTTAGCACTGTGCCGATAAAGCCTTTGTCGCCTGTTACCAGTACGCGCATAGTCTGCTAGGCCCCTATTGTGCACCTGATTTGCGACTTCCAGCGAACTGCTTCGAATGCCTTCGTTCAGCTTGCAAACCCGCGGATGCTGTCCCTATGTGCACAAAACGACACACGGCTTCATACGAGGGTCACCTAGCTATGCGATGATATTGCACTTGGAATGCCGCAGATTCATGATGCGCGTGAAACTGGTGGCGCTAAGTACTTGTAAAATAATGGGTTAGCGGAGCGTCCACGGTTGGGGTTGGCGGCGGTTGAAACATAATTACCACTGAGTGGCAAGTGTTTGCCGACCGAGCAGTGGCCCCGGAGTTTCCCAGGGAGAACAGTTTGAGTCAGGCTGAAAATCGCCAAAATGAACAACCGATGAAATCGCCGGCAAAACCATCGGTTGCCAAGAATGTACTTTCCAACTGGGGCAGTTTCTTGTTCGGGGCGATAATCAGCTTTTTCCTCGCGCCGTTCATTGTCCGGCATCTCGGAGATGTCGGGTACGGAGTTTGGACGCTGCTGACATCGCTGACTGGCTACCTGGGACTACTCGACATGGGAGTTCGGGGAGCCGTTACCCGTTACGTTGCCAGATTCCATGCGCAGGACAAGAAAGAGGAATTGCAGGGAATTGTTTCATCCGGACTCGTGGTTTTTGTTACCGCGGGGCTGGTCGCGATTTTTATCTCGGTTTTACTCGCATTTTTTGGAATTCAACATTTCCAGGTCCCCGCCGAATATCGCGCGACAGCTCGAATCGTTCTGATCATTGCCGGCGTCAACGTGGCCGTTTCACTCATTGCTGGAGTTTTTGGCGGAGTGGTGGTGGGACTCCAGCGATTTGACCTGACCAACACGGTCGAAGTTACGATTACCGCAGCACGTTCGCTGTTGATTGTCTTCGCGCTGCGTGCCGGCATGGGGTTGTTCACACTGGCGGCATTGCAATTGTTATTCGCGATCGTTACCGTGATCACCAATGTAGTGCTGGTCAGGCGTCTCGCCCCACAGCTGAAAATCCGATTCAATCAGGTCGATCGCGAACGTCTTCGACTGATTTTTTCATTCAGTGCCTATTCTCTTCTTCTGCAACTCGCTGGATATCTAGTGTACTACTCGGACTCGCTGGTCATCGGCTGGTATCTACCGGTTACATCGGTCACCTTTTTTGCCATTGCCGGCAATCTGATGACTTACGCGCGCGCCCCCATCAGCTCGATTTCGGTGACCCTGACCCCGCATGCGAGTTCCATCGAAGCAACGGACAATCTGGAAAAGCTGAAGCATGTATCCACCTTGGCGGCCCGCTACAGCGCCGCCGTCATGCTGCCCATCGCCGTAACGTTTCTGTTCCGCGGCAAGGCCTTTATCGGCCTGTGGATGGGGGCGGAGTACGCCGACCTGTCCAGCAAGGTTCTCATAGCGCTGACGGTAGGTTGGATGGTAAGCGCGGGAAATCAGGCTTTGGGCGGAATCATGATGGGTATCAGCAAGCACAAAGCCCTGGTACCGGTCGCTTTGGTCGAAGGGTCGATAAACCTTATTCTGAGCATTGTACTGGTAAAAAAAATGGGCATTGTAGGTGTAGCCTGGGCCACCACATTGCCAAGCGTCTGCGTTCATGGAATATTCTGGCCCCTGTACGTGCGCCGGGTACTTAAGATTCCGGCGTTTTCCTACATATATTCAACCTGGATCCGCAATGCATGCGCCGCGATTCCATTCGTATTGGCAACGATGGGCATCGAGAAATACTGGCCAGCGAATAATTTGCGTGTCTATTTCCTGCAAATATTCTTGATATTGCCGCTAGCGCTTCTGGGGGATTGGATATTTGTTGTGGACAAAGAAGACAGGCAAAAAGTGCTTTCTCGATTGCAAAGTCTGTTGCGTACCAACTAGATCAGTAGCGCAGGTTCCTGCGCATCACCAACTTGGGACTTCCAGGCCACCTGTATGTCGGAACCGAGTCTCTCGGCCATAGTTCCCGCAATTCGCCGGGTAAGCGACTCCCAATCGTGCTGCTTGGCAACGGCTTGTCGGGCAGCCCGTTTTTCCTGCGAATTCATTTCCGGCCGTAGTGAATCTGCAATTGCACTTTCCCATTCCGGAATGGATGTGGGAAGAGCAACGAGTCCGTTGTATGGGGTGACGGCGGGAATGGGGGTACTTATTGTTGGGCTGCCGCTGGCGAGATATTCGTGCAGCTTTAGGGGGTAGATAAATTTGGTGTAGTCGTTGAGTTCGTAGGGCATCAGACATACGTCGAAATGTTGCGGATAGAGGGCCAACTCGGCGGCCGATTTATCGCCCAGGAAATAGACGTTACCTTTGGCCTTCAATTCTGCGAGGATCCCGTCAAGTTCCGGATGTGGGCTCTGTTTTCCAACAAACACGAACGACCAGCCGGGATGGCGGAAGACCAATTCCCGCAACAGAGTCCAATCCAGCTGTTTTTTAATGAATCCGGCATACCCTACGCGCGGGTGCGGAATGGCCGCGATATCCACCGGTTCCGGTACAGGGGTCGCAAACGCGGCATAGTACACGCCATTGGGGCTGTAGCTGGTGTGCGGATTGATTTTCCCTTTCTTCTCCATGAGCGGAGCCGAATGAACAAATACCTGGCCGGATTCACGAATAACGGTCAATTCCTCGGGAGGTGTAGGTACCTCTATTTCCGAGAAAGAATATTCGTCGTCGATGTGGTAAGCCACCAGATCCCAGCGGCCGGCTTCAAGCGCCAGGCCGTACTCCGGAGTCCACAGGTAGAGAACAATCTTCTTGCAGCCCTGGCTGCGCAGATATTCCTGAGCCCTCCGCACCCGCTCGAGGAAGGTGTAACGAGACAACCAGCGCGGTTTAAAGAATTGCGGCAACCAGAATTCCTGGCGGTGCACAGTCAGGTTCTCAAAGGTTTTTGCATTCGAGAACACCGGGACGCTGGGCAAGCCGTCGCGAAGAGTTTCTCTCCAGTTTTCCGATGGATCCATCCAAACGACGCGGAAAAACAAGGATAGCCGGCTGATGACCTGATGTTCCGTTTGCAGCCAGGCCACGTCCCAATATTCAGGCGGAATACAGACTACGCCGACTTCTGGAAGTAATGGTTGATTCATAGCACTGGGAGACCAGCGTCGCGGCAAAATAGGGGGCCATGGCAGTCACAAATCATCGAAAAATCGCAACCTGATCCAGATTTCGGGTATCCAAAACAAACCCCAGCCTCTCAACAGATGGTAATAGAGATTCTAACGTAACAAATTGAAAATCCTGTAAAAGACGGCGAAGCTTTTTCTCCATTGTGCCCAGACCAATATAGTGCCTCATCTTAGCGGTCAAACTGCCATTAATTCGAGGCTGTTCCGGGTCCAATTCCCAGGGATGCGCATAGATACATACCGATTGTTCTTCACAGTCGTTCAGAAATCGGATACCCCAGCGCGTGTAGGCATACGGCAGGAGTCGCAAATACGCGCCGCCGGCCAGGGGTGAACGATGGGAGCCGACAGACAGCGTGGGCATCGGATATTCAATGATCGGGCCGGAAGGAGTCTTCACCAAAAACGGAGTTCTCGGCAATTTGGGCATTCCATAGTTCGGGTGCCGGACTGGAAAAATACTGGAGTCGTAGCTAAAACCGGTTTCAGCAAGAATTTCAAATGCCCAAAGGGAATCGGCAGTAATGGAAAAACTCGGAGCGCGATAGCCGCTCACTCGAGTTCCCGAGACATCTTCAATGACTTTCTTAGCACGGATCGTATCTTCTCTGAATTGATCGGGCGACAGCTGGTATACCCTGCGGTGCTCCGAACTGTGACATGCTATTTCGTGCCCTTCAGCCGCAATTCGTTTCACAATATGGGGAAAATTCTCTGCCACCCAGCCCAAAATGAAAAACGTGCCCTTGCAGCCGGCTTCAGAAAACAGAGCTAGAGACCGTTCTGTATTCGCTTCCACGCGACTCGGGAAACTGGCCCATTGCGATTTGTCGACTCGGTCGGCAAAAGCGCCAACGTGGAAATAGTCTTCCACGTCAAATGTCATAGCATTCCTCATTTCGCCTGTTAGTATAACAGGCAATAAGGTTGCGCCGAGCAACTGGTACGCAGAAGAAACCGCCGGCGGAAAGACCCCGGCTCGAAGTAAAATTCTCGCTCGTTGAAGACAAATCGCTTGCAGTATTTTGTCCGCTGACGTGACCTAGAATCGGGAGAACAGCGTCACCACCGGAAAATTCATGAATATCCTGACTTACACAAGCCTGTTCCCCAACGTTATGTCTCCCGAGCTTGGGGTTTTTATTTACCAGCGGATGCGGCATGTAAGCCAACGCCCCGGAAGCAATGTAAGAGTCGTTTCCCCGCTTCCCTTTTTCCCGCGCTGGCCTGCTGTCAAGCGTTGGCAGAAATATTCCATGGTTCCCTACCAGGATCTGCGTGGCGGCTTGCAGGTAAGCTACCCGAAATATCCCCTGCTTCCCGGAATAGCGATGCCCTGGCATGGCGCACTGATGTACCGAGGAAGTCTCGGCGCGGTGGCGCGCATCCATCGCGAGGCGCCTATCGATTGTATCGATGCTCATTTTGTGTATCCGGATGGATATGCAGCACTGCGGATCGGACGAAAGTTGGGCGTTCCCGTCGTCGTATCAGCCCGGGGTACCGACATCGATGTGTATCCAAAGTACAGCTCAATCCGGCCAAAAATCGCGTGGACTCTGGAAAACGCCGCTGGGGTAATTGCGGTGTCCAATTCCTTAAAGCTGGCGATGATGAAAATGGGCATCCGCGAAGACAAAATTCGCGTTATTCCCAATGGGATTGATTCCGCAAGGTTTTTTCCGGGGGATATGGCTGCGGCCAGGCAGAAGCTGCAGATCCCGGCCGAAGCCGAAGTACTCGTAAGTGTTGGAAACTTGTATCCGCAAAAGTGTCACGATCGTTTGATTTCCGCGTTTGCCGGTGTGTCCGCGAGCCACCCGCAACTGCGGCTCTATATTCTTGGTGAAGGTTGGCTGCGGGGTGCTCTGGAGAAACAGATTCGCGCGGAGCGCCTGGAGGGTCGCGTGGTCCTCGCCGGACAGCGGCCCAACGAAGAACTGCAAACCTGGTTCAGCGCGGCAAATCTGAGCTGTCTGGCCAGCTCCAGAGAAGGTTGGCCAAATGTGGTTTCCGAATCGCTGGGTTGTGGAACCCCAGTGATAGCCACCGATGCCGGCGGGGTGTCCGAGATTTTGGCAACGCCAGGCCTGGGGATGGTCGTCGAGCAAAGTATCGAGGGTGTGCGAGAGGGGATACGGGCGGGCCTGGCACGCTCCTGGGACCGCGCTGCGATTGCCAACCACTCTTTGGGCCGCACATGGACAGCGGTTGCCCAGGAAGTGCAGAGCTATCTCGAGCAAAGCGCGCGGCGGCCGTAGGGAAAGCTATGTCTAGGAACATGAACGCTTTTCCCCTACCACCACGGCCCGCGAAGCGCCTCGTCGCAAGAGCCCAGGAACACCAAACAAGCCTTTATTTATCAATGACTTGTGGGAAGATAATGACGGCTATGAAACAGCTTCGGCAGAGCGATTGCAACCCTGGTTGCTGCCACTGATAGACTAAATCGGGCGTTGAGGAGAATACGGCAAGCTTATGCAATCGATCAGTATATTTGGCTTGGGTTATGTGGGGGCGGTCACGGCCGTCTGCCTGGCTCATAAAGGCAATCGAGTTTACGGCGTAGATACCAATCAGGACAAAGTGGCCATGTTGGCGAGCGGCCATACGCCAATCGTCGAGGCGCGCGTCGAGGAGCTGGCCCGCGAGGCCCATGCCTCTGGACGGCTATTTGCGACAACCGAAGTCGCGGTCGCGCTGCAAGAAACCGATATCTCATTTCTTTGCGTTGGCACTCCAGGCCAGCGCAACGGGAAATTGGGGCTCGCTGCAGTCGAACGAGTTTGCGAGGATTTAGGGCGAGCGCTGAAACAGAAAGATAAATACCATTGGATCGTATTGCGGAGCACCGTGCTTCCCGGAACGACGGATTCAGTCGTAATTCCCGCGTTGGAGCGAAGCAGCGGCAAAAAGGCGGGCAAAGACTTTGGCGTGTGTTTCCACCCCGAATTCCTGAGAGAAGGAAGCGCGGTAGCGGATTTTTTTGAGCCGCCATTTACAATATTTGGAACCGGCGACCGGACCCACATTGCCGCCCTGCGGGAAATCTATCATTGGGCTCCTGAGCAACTGTATGAAACGACAGCGACATCGGCGGAAATGGTGAAGTACGTGTGCAATGCCTTCCATGCCGTGAAGGTGGGATTTGCAAACGAAATCGGAGCTATCTGCAAGAGTCTTTCCGTCGACACAGAGACGGTAGCCAAGATTTTTGTGTCCGACACGCGACTTAACATTTCTACGGCTTATCTCAAGCCAGGATTTGCTTTTGGTGGCTCGTGCCTTCCCAAGGACCTAAAAGCTCTCACTTACCGCTCCAAGGAATTGGATTTGCAGCTGCCGCTGCTTGAATCACTGCTGGAGAGTAACAACAACCACATAGAGAGAGCCGTCGATAGTGTGCTGGCTTCGAAGAAAAGAAATGTCGGCATGCTGGGACTTAGTTTCAAACAAGGAACCGATGACTTGCGTGAAAGCCCACTCGTGCATTTGGCAAAACGTTTGCTCGGCGAAGGCTGCAACTGCCGGATCTATGATGAAGATGTTGTGCTCGGCCGGGTGTTGGGTTCCAACCGGCAGTTCATTGATGACACGATTCCCCACATTGGATCACTTCTCACTTCCAACCTGGCCGAAGTGATTGAGACTTCCGAAGTTCTAATTCTGGGAACCAAAGCTGTGCCTGCGGAAAAAATCAAGGAACATTTAAAACCCGGCACACTGGTACTCGATCTGGTTCACCTCGATGCGGCACGCCGCCTGAAGGGCCACGAAAACTACGAAGGCATCTGCTGGTAGGCGCGGCTCTCCTTGAACATTCTCTGGGCCAAATCCGGAACATTGCTCCCGCCTGATTCCGGCGGGACCATTCGCAGCTTGAACCTGCTTAAGGAACTCGCCAAGCGGCATAAGATCACTCTCTTTCTTTTTTATGGAGAGCATGCCAACGATCGCCACGCGGAACTAAAGGCGACCTTTCACGAAGTTATTACAGTTCCCATGCCGCTTCCTGCAAAAAAACGCGGTGCGGCCGAGGCCATGGCCTACGCCAGAAACTTTTTGTCTCCCTGGCCATACAGTGTGGCGAAGTATTGCAGACCGGAAGCGGCAAAACGTTTGCGAGAGACGGTTCGTTCTGGATCATTTGACGTTTTAATATGTGACTTTTTATTTGCAACAAAGGCCATACCCTGGGACTTATCTGTCCCTAAAGTTCTCTTTACGCACAACGTTGAAGAAATGATCTGGCGTCGCTCCTACGAACACGCCAGCAATCCCATATGGAAAATAGTTACCTGGCGGGAATATCGCCGGATGGCGGCGGTAGAGCGGCGCTACGTTCAGGAAGCCGATCAGGTACTGGCAGTTTCTGAAAATGATAAGAAGTATTTTACGTCCTATGCAGACACCGGGAAAATTACGGTGGTCCCAACAGGAGTGGATGTCGACTATTTTTCGCCGATTGCTAAAGAGGAAATACCGGGCCGGATTGTCTTTACCGGTTCCATGGATTGGATGGCCAATGAAGACGCAATCTTCTATATGCATGAAGCAATCTTCGGGAAAATTAGGGCGCAAATACCTGCTGCGGAGACCTGGGTAGTGGGACGCAACCCTTCGGTGAAGCTGACGGCCCTGGGCGAGGCGGGCGTGGGGATTCATGTCACAGGATCGGTCGATGATGTCCGGCCGTACATGGCAGAATCATCTGTGTATGTCGTCCCAATGCGCATCGGCGGGGGCACCCGCATCAAAATATATGAAGCCATGGCTATGGGTAAAGCTGTGGTCTCTACTTCGATTGGCGCGGAAGGCCTGCCGGTAACCCACGGACAAAATATTATTTTGTCCGATGACCCGTCAGAATTTGCAGCACACGTGGTCCGTCTGCTAAACGACCGAGTGGAAAGAAATCGAATCGGAGCTGCCGCGCGAAAACTGGTTGAAGAGAATTACAGTTGGGCATCCGTCGTAAAAAGCTTTGAAGATGTTCTCGAAAAAGCCATACGGGGAAAAAGCAGCCCAGTTCCTTCCCACTGACGTTTAAGGCAAGCAACGCACGATGTGTGGTCCGACCAGTTTGGTGACCGCCAGCGGCAGTTTCTGCCACATGCGGATCGCCAGTTTGTATTTTGGATTTTCCGGGTTCCGCTCCGGCAACTCACTGCCGCCGCTCGCGAGCCAAGTATCCCAATAAAGTTGCTGTGGTTTGGCCCCCCATTGTTGCTTGAACGAATATGTTCCCGAGCCTACCGAAGATCTGCCGAAATCGAACAGCCGGAAGCCGCGCGGTCCAAAGTGGCTCAAAAGATTCCAGTAGAGGAACATGTTGGGCTTGATATGCAGATGCGAATGCAGCGAAGAACTCCAGACAGCTTCGATGCGTTCGCGATAACCGCAGAGGAAGGATACCGCGACAACCATTCCTTCGTGCCGAACGCGGCAGAGGAACGTGTCGTCGGGAAAAGCGGAGAGAATCTCAGCAAAGAACCTTTTGGCATAGACCGGAGTTCCAAGTTCCCGCATGTTGTCTGCAAATACATCGTAGAAATCATCCAGAAACTCTTTGCCGCCAAATTCCGCGGTCATTCCGAAACTCTGCGCTTTGCGAACCTTGGTTCGCATTTTGGTATCGAGAGCTTTCCAGGTAAGTTCTGAGTCACCATGGATGGGCAAAACCATGGTGACTTTATTCGACTTCACTGGCAGACCAAGCGCGAGTTGCTCGCGATGGCGCAGCTCGATGGAAACGGCCCCCACGCTTTTAGCAACCTTTATCGCCTCATCGAGCAGCACTTTTTGTGCTTCCGAGGAATCTGCAAGAATTCCACCGGCATTGAAAAAAGGCAAAGAAGTAATAAAGCTGCCAAAAAGTCTGCTGTGTTGCCAGGTAAGGGGAAGAACGCCAACCACGCGCTTTTCCTCCACCGCCATCAAATAAAAGGTTGGCCATGCGAAGCTATTTTCGATAATTTGCTTCCATTTCCAGCGGTGATAGCAAGTGGCGCCGGGCTGGCGGCAGACAAATTCTTCCCAAAGTACTCCGTCTGTGTCGGTTTTCGCGTAGACAAGATTCATGGTCGATTTGGTTTTTCGGTGTAAGAGATAATCAGCTTTTCCCAGGAGATTGCGTGCGATGCGGCATCCATGTTCCAGACAAATCGCCACTGAAGCATTTAATACAACCCAGAAAGGAAGCAAGATTTACAACACAAAAATAAAAGCTAACTGAGATCAGCTTGGGCACTTTAGGGCGACTTTGCAGAGCCCACCCAATGAGTGCCAGAGAATAAAACAAGCCTTGTGCTATTGCTACATAAAGGTAGAACGGCGTTCCTGACAATGCCACAGAACTGGCTAACAGTCCTATGAGGAAAAATGGCGCAAACCAACGCAGAATCTTGTGGGAAACAAGCAGCCACCAATGGCGAAAATTCGCGAAGGGATTGAGAATGCCCGGCACCCTGCGTATGGCGTTCAGAGCGCGGCTCACAATCCGCACTTTGCGCCTGAACTCTTGCGAAAAAGTATCTGCCGTTTCCTCGTAGCAAATTACTTCCGGATCGAATAACCCGCGATATCCTTTGTTGACGATCTGCAACGGATTTAGGAAATCATTGATATCAGTGGGAAGCAACACGGTGAATAGCTCCGGACGGATGGCATATATCGCGCCGTCTCCGCCCACGACTGATTCAAATCGCGATTCAGTGCGTTTGAGCCAGGTCTCAAGTTTCCAGTAAAGACTCTCGGACTGGGAAGACTGCGAGTCTCCCTTGTTTTCCAGATACCGGGCATTGCCAACAACGTATCCAATTCGGGGATCCACAAAATGCCGTGAAAATTTTTCGAAAACGTCTGCTTGATAGATTGCATTGGCATCTGAGAAAACAATGATCGCGCCTCTTGCAAGGGGAACAGCCAAATTAAGAGCGGCTGATTTTCCCAGTCGCTCCGGCTGCCGGATCAGACGCACACCGCGCGAGGCATATTCCCGGGTAATTTCATCCGTCGCATCGCTCGAACAGTCAGAAACCACGATAATCTCGGAGAGCTTCTCTGGATACCGCAGCTGCAGTGAATTTTCTATTTTTTCACGAATAACTTCGGCTTCGTTGTAGGCGGATATCAGCAGAGTGATCGCCGGACGAAATTGCTCATCGGATTTGCTGGCCCTGGGGAACAATCGTGCCAAAATCCCGAGCGCAACGGGATAACCCACGTAGACGTAAGCGACCAGGATGGCCGACGTCCAGAAGAGCCACTGCGCTATTTTTTCAGAATATTCCATATTCGCCGTAAAATTCGGACAACAACGTGTGGCGGTGCCGAGGCCAATTAATGTTTCGGCGAATCCGGCGCAACGGCCGCAGATTTGGCTATTTTCTGTGCCATCGGACGCCCTACGGCAACACGAAGGATGCTGTCGTTTGGATCGCGATAGCTGATGAAAACCGTGTCATCGGGCGCAACTTTCATGGAGCTGTAGATCAGCGCTTCCCCGGTGGCCCCCACGATGAGCTGGACGCGCCACTGCTCGCCATCCCAAAAAGCATGCTTCAGGCCGCCGCCATCTTCGTAGCTGACGTGCGGGTTGCCGTGGCTATCAAAAGCAATTTGACTGTTATACTCCGCCCAACCGGTGGTCTTTTCCACTTGATCGACGACCGTAATTTTCCACTTTCCGCCTTCCAATTTTGCCACTTTGAGCATTCCTGACTCGTGGACATCCGCACTGTACGGTGATTCATAGTAACTCATGAAAAATTGCTTCTTCTGGTCCTGGGCCAAGCTGACACCAAGGCCTACGGCATACCGAGTTGCGCCCTGGTGCGGCGTATCGACCAGCGTGAAGCGCCACTCCTTGCCATCGAACCATCCGTATTTCAGTTCGCCTGGAGGAAAAACACTGTAGGCAATATGCGGCCGACCCTCGTCATCCACGACAACGGAATTCCATTTCCCACATTCACGGTCGAAATCGAGAGTTCGGGCCATCCATACGCCGTCTTTTAGGGTCGCGTATTTGATATGCAAGTACAGCGTATTGGCGGGAGTGTGGGTCTGGTACCACGCTAAATGCGGTGTTCCATCGGAACCGAAAGCCATCGAACAACTGTATTCCACTCCGCCGCTCGCGGCATCAACCTGCTGCACCTCCCACGATTTTCCATTCCAGGAAGCATACCTCATCTGCCTTGGCGTAAAACAAACATGGGGATTGCCTTTTTTATCGATGCCGATATTGGTTGCAAAATTGGAATATTCCTTTTCGAGCTGCATTGTGAACCACTTTGCAGATCCCGCCGGGCGGAATGCGTATTTCAGATCATAGCCGCCTGCACCAGCGGCATACGCGACGTGGACGCTGCCCTCCTGATCGACTGCGAGGGCTGTAAATCTCGCAGGCGTAACATCAACATCCTCGATGGACCAACTCCAGGTCTGTTTTTCATTGACGTCATAGGCAGGCAATGCCGCTGCGCATGTCGACACGACGGATGTCGCCAGGACGAGAACTACATAGCGAGTGAGACGCATGTAAAGATTGTGGTGAGGAATCAAGCTGGTTCACCTCCGGAAAATGCAAATGCAACCTCGGGAACCTGAGCGGTGGCATTTCTTATAGATACTTCGTGGACATACAGACTTTTCAGAACACAGACGCAGGCTACCATCTGAAAGTACAAATCGAAGTCGGCGAAGCCCAAAAACGCTCCACTTACGAGAAACGCCACGAGGGATGTGCTTAGGATGTCGGCGTAAACACTGATCCACTGCAATTCCGGGTTTCTCAGGGTAATGCGCCGCAATCGAGACAGGGTAAAGAAGCATGCGGCAGTCAAACCAAAGTAGATAAAAAACCCGATGAAACCCTGGTCACCGAGAATCTGAAAATAGATGCTGTGCGGTCCTGATGATTGAAATCCGCCGGGTAGATCGCGCGTTTTATACTTCTGAAAAATTTCAACATCCGGCAAGGTGTAGAAACTTCCTCCCATCAGCGGGTATTCCATCGCAAAATTCCAAGTAGTTCCCCAGCTAACCAAGCGCTGTTGCGCTGACATATCTACGCCATCCTGTTGCAGCGTTTGCATGCGCGAAACCCAACTCGCCGGAGCAAAAGCGATCAACAACAGGACAATCGTGGCCAGAACGGTAATTCCAATCACTTTTTGACGCGAACGCATGGCCAACAGGGTAAGAATGGCAACTAGGCCAAGGAATCCTCCCCGTGAATAGGTAAGGATCACGCAAATAATGCAGCTTACGAAGCCCACGTTGAGCGCCCTTCGCAGTAGTCGATTCGACTCAACGCGCCCCAAGAAATAAAAGATGGGGATGGACATGTTCAGGGCAAGTCCAAATGCGTTGTTCTCGGAAATAAAAGAATCGGGAGGGCCAGACAGGCGTCCGGAGACGCCGGTGAAAATTCCGAAAATTGCGCTTTTCAGTGCGATGATCCCGAAACTGAATGCCGTCACCAGAAATACGGCTTTCAACCTTTTTTCCGAGGTGGTCACGAGCATGATCACGAAAGTCATCAGCAGAATTTTGCTGATGCGAATGAGTTCGATTTTTGAATCGTCGACATGACCGGCGAAAAAGGGGACGTGCGTGGCATTTATATAAACGATGGCGAACCAGGCCCACAGCACCAGCATCCAAATATTTTCCCGGACAAACAGCGGGCGATTAAATTTACGATTGAAAATCAAACCCGCCAGCGTAGGCACCGCGATAGCCTGCGCCACAGGAAAGTCATACATGTAGTCAAATGTAAAGCGATGCGGATTGAAGTAAGCGATCCAAATCCACATCAATACGCCAAAAAAGGGTTGAAAAAAACAAACTGGCAGAGAGCCGCAAATGATAACCAAAAGTAGAAAGTCACGCACGGCTCACCTAGCCTCCCTGCGTTTACTCGAATTGGGAGTATCTGGGACCGTTTGAGATGCGGCCTGCAGAAACGGTGCGCCTTCCGGTTGCTCCGGTTCGGAGGAAAGAAATAGCCGGCTCAACTGGAGCGCAAAAATAGCGAGCGACCTCTCCTCGCAATAAGAAACTCTTTTCAGGAAAAAAGGATTGGAACCGGGGACATTCACACCTTCAATGGTGGTAGCCGCCGATCTGTAACCGAGTTGCGACAAAGTTGTCATGGCTCGGTGACCGCATTCATCCAATTTGCCAAATGGAAATGCAAAATCCAAAGCTGGCTGCTGGATTCTGTCCTCGATGAGTTTCTTTGAATCAGCAAGCTCGGCGTACAACTCCGTTTCAGTCAACCGGCTTACCACGGGATGGGTCATGGTGTGGGCGCCAAAACTGACGCCGCCTTCAATCATCCGTCGGATCTGAGTCCACGAGAGCATGCGATTGCTCATGCTTTTCTGCGGGAACCGCACGGAAGATTCGAGCATGGCAATCTTGGCACGCTGTTCTGAGGCCGGGAGCCCTCGCATCAAGGTGATATATTCCACCGCGGCCTTGAGCCTGTCGGAAGGAGTGCTAAGCCGCACACGGCGTGGCGAATCCGAAGGAAGCTCAAATTCTTCAAGCGGCATGACCTGGAACGCAACGAAAACCCGGTCATACCAGGCAACTTCACCTGTCTCGATGGCTCCGGCTGTCAAATACACGGTGGCGGGGATTGTCAATTTCTGCAGAATCGGAAAGGCCTGCGCGTAAAGATCGGCATAACCGTCGTCGAAAGTAATAGCGACTGCGGGGTCTGCTTTTGCCGGGGATTCCATTTCCGCAATCATTTCCGCAAGCGAAACGATGCGATAGTGCTTTCGCAAATAAACCATTTGCGATTCAAAAACAGCCGCGGGAAGGCCGGAGTAAACAGGAACGCCGCCTCTGCCAATACGGTGGTAGCAAAGAACAGCGAATCGGGGCTGCCCGGCAGCAGTTTCAGATTTCTTGTTCCTGAGCCGCCAGGACCTTGCTTTCGCATTTTTTGCCAAGGCTTCGGCAACGCGTGCGCCACCCAGGGCAAATAATGTTTCCGCCACCATTCTCCGGCGAAGTGCAGGGAGTTGGGGATCGGCAAGATATTCCAGTCCTGCCCAGTCAAAAGAATCGGCTGCCGGAGCCCTGCCGCCGCCCGGCAAAGACGTATCCTCAGCTAGCTTGAGGCTTTCAGTCTGCAAAGGCCGGTTCCCGCTTTCTCTCGAAGTGTTCGCGGTGCCACAATTCCAGCATCAACATGTACCAAATCAATTCACCGAAATTCTTGCGATCCTCGGAACGATGCTTTTTGAGCACGCTGTCGATGAATTGGGGTTGAAAGATGCCGCGTTGCCGCGTTTTAGCATCGCTCATCACGTCGTTCATCAGAGACTCCAGACGCCGATCTTCGAGGAGCCATAGCGACACGGGAACGCCAAATCCGTGTTTCTTTTTCTTCAAAATCTTGGTCGGAAGAATGCCCTTCATCGCCTGCTTGAAGATAAATCGCTTCTCGAATCCTTTCAATTTCCATTTTGCAGGGATTTTGGCGGAGAGTTCTACGAGTTGCCTATCGAGCAATGGGAAACGCGCACGTACGCCGGCCATCTCCGCGGTACCCATCACCTTGCGCAAGTCGTTGTCCGCAAGGGTCATCTTTAAGTCCATATAGAGGATGCGGTTCAGTTCGCTGCGATTTTCGCCCTTGTCGAAGTGGCCCTGCGCAATGTCCATCCATTCTTGCGGAGGCGAATGCTCAAGGAATGCCGGTTCAAAAATGCCTTCAGGAGCTTCTGTCAGAAATAACCCGTAAGAATAGATTCGCCGCGGGTTGGGAATATTGGCTCGCCGGATGTATTTGCCGGGAAGGCCCAGCTTCCCTTCCGAGGCGCCCAGCAGTGCAACGAGCGGTTCAACGATTGCGGTGCGTAGTCCCTTGGGGATGGTGTGGTAAAGGGAAAATCGCTTGTCGGTAGCGTAACGCTCATTTCCCCCGAAAAGTTCGTCACCTCCGTCTCCAGCCAGCAAGGTTGTGACGCCGTTTTCTTTGGCCATTCGTGCGCAGTAGTAGCCACCAATTGCAGAAGAATTGGCAAAGGGTTCGTCGTAGTACCGATTTAGCCTGGTTACAATTTCAAAAGCGTCTTGCGGCCTAAGACATTGCTCAAAATGCTGTACTTTGAAGTGTCGCGCTGTTGTGCGGGCAAACTCAATCTCGCTGTATTGTCCTTCGTCAAAGAAAATTGTGAACGATTTCGCAGGAGCATGCCATTCATTCAAGAAGGCGACGACGCTGCTGCTATCGGTGCCGCCACTCAGATAGGCTCCCACAACGCTGGGGTCAAGGTCATTGGCAGTGCGAAAAACAGCAGAACGGATTCCATCGCGAACGGCTGCTGCACATTCATCTGGGCTGTTCCAGCGCCCGTCGGCGTACTCCACGTCCCAAAACTGTGTTTTGACAATCTTTCCGTTTTCCCAAACCAGAAGCTGGCCGGGCGGCAACCGGTCGATGCCTTTATAGATGGATAGCGGCGCGGAAACGACGCTGAAAATCAAATACTGCATGACCGCGTCTGAATTTACATCGGTTTCCGTTTGCATACCTGCGCGTACCGCACCCGAGCGCGATGCAAAAAGAAGCGTGTTATTTTCAAGCTTCCAATACAGAGCGGATATCCCCAATCCGTCGGTCACCAAAACCAATCGCCGATTCTGTTCGTCCCAGATCGCAATCGAAAATGCCCCTTCCAGTTGCTTTACAAAGTCCGTTCCGTATTTTCGGTAAAGTGCGGCGACGAGTTCTGCAGAGGAAGGGTTGGCGGACGCAAAATTACCAAGACCAAGCAGAGAAACCAGCTCTTTTTTATTGAAGATCTCAGCGTCGGCGGCGATGAGCAGACCATCCTGTCCGCAGGCTCGCTGAAAATCCCAGTGTGTAGCGACGCCCAATCTCGCGGATTTCGCAACGACAGAATCGGTACCCAGTTCTCCGGGCTGGGCTAAGGATGCCAGCATGGAGGCGAGCCTTGGTTCCGTACTACTCCCTGGAGCATTGCAAATGCCGCAAATTCCGCTCACCAATTCTCCTCATCCAGCCTGAAAAGTCGCCTGCCAGCGGCGGAACATCAAAGTCGCCCAAAGATGCATGGACCGATCGAATTTACCGCTCTGGTGTTGGTTCCATATCTTCCGCAAGTACTCAGTGTTCAGAATTCCGTCTTTTTGCCCAAATAAGCTCTGTTCGGTGAGTTCGCGGAGGTCGTTCCGGAACCACTTCGCGAGCGGTATGGCAAATCCCTGTTTTTTTCGGTATAGAATCTCTTTTGGCAGAATCGGTTCAAGGGCCTTTTTCAGAATGAATTTGCCTTCGCCATTCCTTAGCTTAAGGTCGGACGGAATTCGAGCTACCATTTCCATCAGTTTGTGATCGAGTAGTGGTGCTCGAACTTCCAGTGAGACCGCCATGCTGGCTCGATCGACTTTCGTCAAAATGTCATCCGGCAAATAAGTCTTGATGTCGACATACTGAATCTTTGATAAGGGATCCTGCGTATCGGCACGGTCGTAGTGTTCGCGAAAAACGTTTAATGAATCATAATCCGCCAAAGACTGCATGAAGTCTCCGCTGAAAAGCTTTTCCTTTTCTTCCGGGCGGAAATAAGACATCGAGCGAAAATAACCCTCAAGGGGCGTGCTTGCCAGACTCTGGAAAGTCGCGCGCCCGCGCACAACCCGCGGCGCCCATGCAAGCGGGGGATAGTATTTTCCGAGTGGCCCAAATACATTCTTACGAATGCCATGAGGCAAATAGCCCCGCATCTTGTTTTCAAATTGATCCAGGCGATAACGCCGGTAACCTGCGAAACTTTCGTCGCCGCCATCGCCGCCCAAGGCCACCGTTACATGCTCACGAGCAACTTTTGAAACATAGTAGGTCGGAATTGCAGAAGAGTCCGCAAATGGTTCGTCGTAGTGCCAAACAAGCTTGTCGAGTATCTCGATAGCCTTGGCTTCCACAATCTGATCATGATGCTCGGTGTTGAAGAGTTCTGCTACCTGGCGTGCATATTCAGATTCATTGAACTCTTCATCGGTAAAACCAATCGAACACGTGGTCACATGGCCGTGCTGCAGACCGCTCATCATGGCCACAATTGCAGAAGAGTCAATGCCTCCACTCAGGAAGGCCCCCAACGGAACGTCGCTCAGCAAGCGGACTCGAGTGGCCTCGCGAATTTGCTCACGAAGAGCTTCCTGCCATTCGCCTTCGCTGCGATTTTCGACGTTGCCGAAAGAAATGTCCCAATAGCTGGATTCGCGAAATTTCCCGGAACTGACAACCAGGTAGTGCCCTGGCCGCAGCTTGCGGATTGCACGATAAATCGTTTTCGGGGCTGGAACATATCCCAGGGAGAAATAATCAGAAAGGGCTTGGTGGTCGATTTCGCGGGAGAGGCCGTCTGCGGCCAGCAGAACCTTAAGCTCGGATCCAAACACGATTCGATTTGAGTTAGCTGCGTAGAAAAGCGGCTTTTTCCCCACCCGATCACGTGCGAGAAGCATGGTGCGTTTCCGCGAATCCCAAATGGCCACGGCAAACATCCCGCGCAGCCGGGCAAAGCAGCCTTCGCCAAGCTCTTCGTAAAGATGGACAATCGTTTCGGTGTCCGAGTGCGTCGCGAACTGGTGCCCTTTGCCTTCCAACTCGGCACGCAGTTCGGGGTAATTGTAGATTTCCCCGTTCAACATCACCCAGATGGACCCGTCTTCGTTCGAAATGGGCTGATGACCGGTACTCAGGTCAATAATGCTGAGGCGGCGAAAGCCCATGCCAACACCTGGTCCGGAAAAAATACCTTCATCATCCGGACCGCGATGGACAATCGTCTCATTCATGCGATGAATGAGCTCGTCGGGAAACGGTTCCCGGCGGTCGAATTCGAAGATTCCAGTAATCCCGCACATGGCCTTAGCTCTTGTCTCCAACTTGAATGCCGCGCTCAACAGCCAGATTCTGGTAAAGGTTCCTGTACTCTGTCATCGTGCGGTCGAGGCTAAAAAGCTGAACTGCGCGCAAACGGCTCTTACGTCCCAATTCAACTCGCAATTCCTGATTGTTAATCAAGGACTCGATATGCAGTGCCAGCGCGCGTCCATCTCCCGACGCAAACAGAAATCCGTTTTCGCCGTGGGCGACCATTTCAGGATTTCCGCCAACGCCGGTGACGACCAGAGGTAAACCGCAGGCCATTGCTTCCAGCACGGTGTTGGACATTCCTTCCGCCTCTGAAGACTGGACGAAAATATCCAGACCGTTTAGAAAACTCGAAGTCTGATGAGTGAAACCACATAGATGCAGACGTCCTTGCAACTGCGGCAATCCTGCAGCCACATTCCGGATATTTTCTTCCTCAGGTCCAGCGCCGGCGATGGCCAAGTGTACGTCGTAACCGTTGTCCACCAGAGTCGCCACCGCGCGCAAGGTTAGCGGATAGTTCTTGATGGCCACCAATCTTCCTACGCTGCCAATCAACAGACTTTTTTCTGGAACGTCCAGCTGCTTTCGCGTTTGAACTCGTGCTGCCGCATCGGCGAAATAGCTTTCTGTATCGACTCCGTTGTAAACAACCTGCAATCGATCCACCGCAAGCCAGGCCTGTTTGGCATGAAAAGTCCGTAGTTCTTGCGATACCGTGAACAGCCGGTGGACAAAAGCGTATAGGCCACGGCGAATGACGCGGCGACGGAAAGGCAACCCATCCAACATATCCAGGTCGTATCCATGTTCACTGTGCACCACGCACGGGACCCCAGCCAACCGCGCGGCAAATGCCGCCTCAAGCGCTCCCCAGTTCCTGGTGTGCACGATGTGGGGCTGCAGCTGGCGCATGATTCCTACCAGACGGCGAAGAGGAAATTGCAACTGCTCCGCGGAATTACCAGCCTGAACAAAGCGATCTTCGAGTTGCGCAGACCGGACAAGTTGTGGGTCATAGCCGCGCATAGCACAAACGCGGTGTTCAAAGTCCGGCGCATCCAAATTTGCAATCAGCCGGCGGACCACCAATTCTGTGCCGCCATATGCAAAAAAAGGCAGTACATGTAAAACGCGCAGGGTGGGCAAGGATCGCGAATTACAACTGCATGTGCGGCTCTCAACCTCCGATGGATTGGCTGGAGGCTCGACAGTAACTAGATTTGTGGCGCTTATAGTCATGTCGCTTGTGCCAGGAACTGTATTAGTGAAACCGGCGGCAGCAAATCGGTTCAGAGAAGCTCACAATAGCTTCGAGCGCTGTTTGTCCACCAGACCCTTCTGGCTACCGGTGTACAAATGTCGTTCTATTGTGGATCGCCCGCGAGGTACGGATTGTTATATCTCGATTTCCGCCGCTCAGTGGTCGTCGCATTGTAGACAATGCCAATGAGTTTTTTTGCGTCCACTTGCGCCGATACCTTTTGCAACAATTCACGCTGCGTTTTTTGCGCGCGGACAACCAGCACAATCCCGTCGCACGCTGCCGACATAAGGTCAAAGTCCGATAGTGGAAACACGGGTGGCGCGTCAATAATGATGGCCTTGAAACATTCGCTGCACCAGGCGAGAAATTCCTTCCAGCGGGCGCTGGCAAAGAGTTCGGGCGCGGGGGTGGCATTCTTCCCGGTATTAACGAAGAAAAGGTTGGACCTGTCCGTCGCTAGAACTACGTCTGCGAATTCCGCTTCGCCAGCCAGTGCTTCTGAAAGCCCCGGCCCGGGCACTTGCGCGAAGCACTGCGAGAGCGATCTGGTTCGCAGGTCGCCATCAATCAGCAAAACGCGCTGATCGTGTAATCCTGCATAAGCCTCCGCCAGATTTAGGGTGGTGAAGGTCTTGCCTTCATTGGTCACGGCGCTGCTGAAAATCAATGTACGCAGCCCTTGGGTTGCCTGCGCACGCATGATCCGCGTTCGCAGCATTCGATATGCTTCCATAGCCCCGCTCTTCGCCACCGAAGGGTTGGACAAGGTGGGAGCGTCGGGTGGCAGTACCAGCCGCGTACGCCGACATTTTGCGAGGCGGGTTTCCGCAATTTCAACCCCCGCGCTGCCTGTCTTTCGTAGTTCTTCAGCCCAATTTTCCGAATCGGCCTGGGTAACAACAGTTCCGCCCGGCGTTGGATTAAGCGCATTGCGTGTGCGATCAAAAAGCTTGCTCATTCATTACTCCCGTGCGAGAACGCGGTTCTGTTTCATTGCGCTAATCAACAGATCCACTGCAGTGCGAATATCTCCTTCAGTTGAAGCTGGCAGCATGTCTCCCCTGCCACCGGCGGCAATCTCGGCGGCCCGGGTCTGAGCCTGCACTTCTGCCTGTTCGGCCAGCAAATTGAGCTTGCCGGCGGCTTCTTCCACAATTGGAGCGTCGATCTGCAGTTTCTTTTGGTTAAAACCTATCGAGAGAGAACCATCGCACAAGAGATTGATCAAGCGCGGAACGCCAGTGGTAAATTCGAAAACTTTCTCAAGCACGGTTGGACTAAATGGTGATTCTTCGCGCAAACCAGCCGCATGAAGACGTTCCATTACGTACACCCGCGTTTCCGGCAAACTTAAGGGACGCAGATTGCAGTTAGCAGCGATGCGCTGCAGTAGCGCTTTCATGCTGGGATGGTACAGTTTGGTTTGTAGTTCGGGCTGCCCCGCCAGAATCACCTGAAGCAATTTCTCCTGGTACGAGTCCGTGTTACTGAGTAGCCGAATTTCCTCCAGCAGTTCGTTGGTGAGCAAGTGCGCTTCATCGACAATGAGAATCGTCGTTCCGCCTTTGCGTTGCGTGGCTAGAAGAACATCGTGAAGGGCGGCCAGTCGGCGCGGTTTGCTGGTGGACGCGCAGGTAATTTCGAACTCATCCAAAACCGCTTCCAAAAACTCTTCGCGAGTCAGGGTGGGATTGACGATAAATGCGGTCGACAGCTTGTCTTTAACTGCAGCATTCTCGGCAAGCAGATGCAGCGCTGCATGGATCAGGGTGGTTTTGCCGGTTCCAATCGGTCCGGTTAGGGCAATAAAACCTTTCCGCGTGAGAATGCTCTGCAGCATGACTCCCAAAGCAATTCGGTGCGGCTCGGCGAGATGAAGGAATCGTGGATCAGGCGTTAGCCGGAAAGGTTCTTCTCGTAAATTATAGAACTGTGTATACACGTCAGGACACCAACCTCATAAAGTAGGTGGCACAGATCGTCAAAATAGCAGCACCGAGCGCCGTGCCAGTAATCATGCCAAACGCGCGAATCCGCATAGCGCGTCGTTCTCTGGGCAAAAGCACCAGCGGTATGCCGGCCAAAACACCCTTGCCGAGAATTTGCGCGGCTTCGCGCTCGCTTCGTACGGTCTGGTCCGTCATTTCAACCAGCATCGCCAGAGCAAATCCGCCCAGAAGCCCGCCCAGCAAACCTGCCATCATGATGAGAGGCCGGTTGGGGCTGTAGGGAACTGTCGCAGGACTGGCCATGTCGAGAATCACGAAACGTTCGTTCTGTTGCTGGGAATCCAAGGTTTTGGCCATGCCGGCAGAAAGTTTCTTCGCGAGCAGCTGATTGTATTGGCCATTGAGGGTTTCGTAGTCTCGCGTCAGTTCCGACAGTCTCTGTTCAAAGATGGGAACTCGTTCAAGTTTCGAGAGGTGAAAATCGATCTGTGGTTGCACTCCAGCTTGAATTTTCTTCTCTGCGGCAATCTGCTCGTCGAGCTTGTTTAGTTCCGCTTCAAGCACGGGATTGCGAATGGCCCTGTGCCCGCTGGTGGGCTGCACTTCGGTCCTGGTAACTCCGCCATCTTGCGCCGATTTAGCCTTCAAACCGGCGATCTCTTCTTGCACCTTGCGCACGTCTGGATAACTGGGGCCATAACGAGTTTGTAGTTCGGAAAGTTTTGCTTCAAGCTTCTGTATCTGCGACTGATAGGGCGAGGCTTGCGGTCCAGTATTTCCGTTGTCAAGATCAACGGTCGGCGCATTGATGGTCATCGACGATTGCAGGAAAGATCTGTTTTGCTGAAGTTGCACGACGCGGTCTTGGCTTACCCGTTGCTGGTTGCGCAATCCATTCAGCGCTTCCAAATGAAAGGATTTCATTTCTGGAAGATCCGCTACGTTTTGCGACTTGATTTGCTGTACTTCTCTCTCTTTCAGTTCCAGCTGGTCTTTGACACTTTTCAATTCCGTATCCAGAAATTCCGTTGTTCCTGCAAATTGCTGTTCGCGGGCAGAAAGATTGTCATGGATGACCATCGCTGCCAGCTGATTGGCAACGTTGGCCGCCTGCACTGGATCGCCACTGAAATAGGAGATGCGGAACGAGCTAAGACGCTGGCCACCGGATTCGCCAACTTCGATGCTAATCGAGTGTTGCATCTTGGCAATCAAACGTCCCATGTCCTTGGGAGTCGCCACTTTTTGATCAAGCTTCAAGGTATGCGCGAGTGTCTGCAGACGGCTCGGCGAAAGTGCGAGTTGCCGAATCGTGCTGAGACGGTCGGCCACCGTGCCGCTGATGGGCGAAGCGACGATGCTCTCCGGGACTTTTTGCGGATCAACCAGAATAACGGTTTCCGACTTGTAAACGTTGGGAGTGCGGAGGGCGATGACCGTCGCGCCGACAAACAAAGCGACGGCGGCAAGGATGATCCACCACTTGCGCCGCAGTGCCATCTCAAGGTATTCCTTAAGCGGAAAACCTCCGTCCTGGCTACTCTGAAAATTAATTGGCGGCAAAGATCCGCTCAAGAGAACCTCCCAGCACTACTCTGCGCATTTGCATTCAATAAGACAAGGATGCAACTTCCATACCAAAGCTGCACCGTTCCTAAGAGCCAAGGGGCTGGCTGGACGTTAAAAACAAAGGAGTTAGATTACTCGCTCCAAAGGGCATGAGGAACTAAATTTCCGGAATCCCCGCCCCTTAGGAAAAGTGTTTCTCTACTTCATCCGCTCGCGAAAGCCGCCTACTGTAAAGCCTTTAGGGCGCCCTATGTTCCTCAGATCCAGACCAAAACGAGCGGCCCGCCTATTTCGCTTTTGCCGTCGGTGCCTGGAATCGCAACCCGAAAACGACCAGATTCCGGGTACCGGTCTCAAGAAGCTGGATATCTCCCTTTTGATTGGTGTACGTGTAACGGCCGTAGGCACTGATCATAGGCAGAATGCGAACCGTCATGAAGCCACTCGCGTAAGTGCCCTCAAATCCGTCGGTCCGCGACTCGCGCTGGTAACCGACTCCGCCTCCGACAGAATACCTTTGGCCCAAGACATGAGTGACTTCCCCATCGACGCGGTCGGTAAAGGCAGTGGTCAGGTAATCGTCGAGATAAAGGCCACGGGAATAGTTGATCGCCAGGGATGTTTTCTCAAGTGTTTTGGTCAGCGACGCGTTCCCGGTAAAGCTGTAAATTCTCGCCACATTGGGAACCGCGGTGGTCGAAACTCCGGCAGACCCGGTAAAGGAAAGCGTTCGTGACAGAAGCCGGCCATAGTTTGCCGTCAATGAATGGTATAGGGGGGTAGAGTCTGAATCTCTCATTTTGACCGCACTAATTCCATAGCTGAACCCGAAATTTGTCCGCGGAGAAACTGTGTGCGTTAAAGTCACCTGTCCAGAATAGACTTGGCTTCGATTTGAAAACAGATCGGTGCTTTCCGTTGAAGGGCGGGAATAATAGAAACTTGGAGAAACACTCACCTGTGTAAGAGGCGAGATTTGATAATTGAGGGTGGCAAAAAGGTTGTTATTAAGTGAATGCCCCGGGGTATCGAGAAAACTGTTCTGCTGAGTAACCGGATTCTGCACTTCGCCCGACGACAGAAAAAAGTCTCCATACAGAAGTCGACTGGCAAAGTAGCTGAAACGATCGTTTAAGCTCAGGGTTAAGCGGCGCGTGAAGTCGTAGTGCGTACTAAAATCCACGCTGCCATTGTCCACGTCCCCGATGGCATGTCCGTCAAAAATCGTGAGGCGAGGCTCCCACTGGGCCATGAACGTAAGATTTTTCAGCTGTTCCGCGAGCACTACATCGGCCCGCATAAGCGAACCCGTTTGGGCGAAGACCGTTGTCCCATCGGCTGAAGAGAACCGGTTGTAGGCCCCTAAAACGTCGGCTGAGACCAACGAGAGTGGACCAAGTCGCACAGGACTCTGGTCATTTGAAAGCATGCCTCCGCCGCCAAGTCGGAATAATGCGGATGCCGGCATTACCGGTGCGTGAGGAGATTCCGCCGGTGGTTCCTCTTGAGTCGATTCTGTATTTCCAGGAGCATTTTCTTTTTTGGTCTGATCGTCTGCAGGCTGCTGTGAATTGTCGCTCGGCTGATCTACGGGAGGAGGAACGGGGTCCTGCGCACGTGCGGCGAGTGCGCCCGCCAACAGGGAAATCAGAATGGCGGCTCGAAGAAAGTATATTTTCACAAAACATTGCATTGTGCTGATACCTCTGCGTAAATCGCGTGACTTAGACTTGCGGCAGCTTAAGGAACGACAACCACGTCACCGGGAAACAGCGTTAAACTGTCCGCTTTTCCAGATACGGCTTTCTTATAGTTAAAAGAAATTCGCGTTTTCTTGCCATTCTCAGTTCGCAAAACATAGATCGATCCACTCTTGGCAAATTGCGTCAAACCGCCCGCATCAGCTATTAATTCCAGGACCGTCTTCGTCCCATTGAGCGGGTACGACCCCTGTTTCCCTACATTCCCCATCAGATATACCTTGCGGCTCCGGATTGTTTTGGGAATGACCGTGACCTGTGCTTCGTTGATAAACGGTTTCAGCTTCTGTCCGATTAAAGTCTGCAGTTCGTCCGGCCTGAGTCCAATCACTACAAAATCATTGAGCAGTGGCATGGTGATCTTTCCATCAGGGCGTACAACCGCCGTAGTGGAAAGTTCCGGTTCATGCCATATCGAGATTTGCAGCTCGTCTTCAACTCCAATTCGATATACCTGTTCTTCGCCGCTGGATACCGAAGGACCGTTGACAGGCTTATCTTCTGTCGCTTTTTGCTTTGCTGATGCCCCAGGGGCGGGCGACGAAGCAGTTGGCGATTGAGGCGTCCGGCCTTGGGCAGGGCTCGCCGCGCTCACCGACCAAGCCAGCAATGCAACAACCCACAGAAAATCTCTGTGAAATTTGTAGGCGCTCATTTAATTCTCCCAGATTCTCGGGCATTGGCCCGCGAAAGGACTGATGGTGTCTTTGGATTCTGCCACAGCTCACAGTTGGATACGGAAGAATTTAGGTCCGTCCGCATGGCCATTCCTTTATCCCTTTAGAGGTCGCTCGCGTCCCGCACTGGTCGGCTTGCGTTCCAGCCTCCTGAGAAGTTCGAACGCGCCAATGAGTCCGGCGTATCCAAAAACCCAGGCTCCCCGCAGCAACCCGTCCCATAGTCCCGGCTTGCGCAACCCGCCCCCGCTCATTGCGCACCGCGTCGACGCAAGATCACCTTTGCCGTTTCGAACAAAATTGCCAGATCCAACAAGATAGAAAGATGCTTTATGTAGAAGAAGTCATATTCCAATTTGATTTTGGCATCTTCTACGCTGGCGCCATACTGGTACTTAACCTGCGCCCATCCGGTAATACCGGGACGGACAGAATGGCGCAGTTGGTACAGAGGAATGCTTTCCTCCAACATGCTGCAAAAATGTGGTCGCTCGGGACGCGGCCCTACCAGGCTCATTTCCCCGCGCAGGACATTCCAAAGTTGCGGGATCTCATCGAGCCGGGTCTTGCGAATGAATCGACCAACCCGGGTTACTCGATCATCGTTCTGCGTGGCCCATTTGGGTCCGCCTGCTTCAGCGTCCTGCCGCATGGACCGAAATTTGATTAATTTGAAGGAGCGCCCTTTATGCCCCATTCGTTCCTGTATGAAGAAAATAGGCCGGCCCGTCTCAATAAACACAGCGAGAAGCACAAGGAGGAAAAGCGGCCAGGTCAGCAGAATCCCGACGAGCGCCACGAGTACATCCGTTGCGCGTTTTACCGCAAAAATCAGGCTGGATTTCCGAAACCCCCCGGACAAAATCAGCCAGCTGGGGGAAAGGTGTTCAAGGAGAATTCTTCCCGTAATTCGTTCGTTGATGCTGTGAACATCTTCAATCCCTACTCCGGCAAATTTCAAATGCAGTAGTTGCCGGATAGGGGTATAGCCTCGCCGCTCGGTCAGACACAAGATCACTCGATCGATCTTCAGTTGTGCAGCAATCTCTTCAACATCCCGCACCGCGCCGACAACCCCAGGGTTGACGAGCGATCGGCCAATGTTCTCGCCCTTTTCGTCCAAAAATCCCAGAACTTTCATGTTCAGTTCCGGCCGGTTTATGATTTCGCGAACCAGATCGACGCCCGCCGGGCCGGTCCCCAGCATCAACACCCGTTCCGCTTCCCCTACGGCAACCCCGGAATTTCCGCTGACCAGTCGCCAGCTGAGCAGCAGCAACAAAATCACCGGGGCGGACAAAGCCGCTATACCACGCCCTAAGCTGTAGTCGGGCAATACGATGTAGGAAAGAGCCAGGGCCAGGCAGGTATAGCCCAGCGCCTGAAACACACTCACAATCATCTCGCGTCTGCGACGCAACAATCGGGAGTCGTACAAATCCAGATAGTAGAGGGCCAAAACGCATGTCAAAACAACCCAGCCCATTCGGTACGGGGTATGCAGATCATGGAGATAATGAGAAATCGCTGAAATCTGGTGAAAGCGTACGGCTGTGCCGATTAAAAGGCCGAACACGATCAGGACTGCGTCGCACACCAGCAGTAGAATCGTCTTGGTCGGAACTCGTTGGCCGCCGATTCTAAACATTGCACCCCTTGTTGCTCACAAATTCTCCCTGGAACGGGGCTCTGCCCACCGTTGCTGCAAAACGCAGTTCCAAGTGCCATGAATTCATCATAAGAAGATTCAACAGGAACAAGAGGCAATTTCTTGTCCAACCATTATGAATCCCAGATGACCAGCCGCGGAGAATGATTTCACTGATAATAAAAGAGTTGTCCCAAAAGTGAAACGGCTGATTGTAACGTTGCCAACCCTAAACAATGGACAAAAGGGGAAAAAATTTGCACCGAACTCGTTGCCGGGGGCCGGTCGCGATCTGCAGTCGCGGCCGCAGTCGCCTATTTAACTGCTTTTAATTGAATAGCTTACGGGAATCGCCGCCGGTGCCGCCGTGGCCACCGGCCAAGCGCAACGGGTGAGCCAATGCTGATTTGGAAAGTCTCCGTTTGAAATCCCTTCAAATCATTGATCTAAATGAGTTTAATAATAGTGCGAAAGCCTGGCAGCCCGCTTGCAAAGTTTCTTGCGTCACCCCCTCTACATCGGGGCCCAACGCTGTCCAACTTGAGCTCCTGGGATCATGAGAAACGGCGTCAGGACTGCGCGTCGAAAAGGAATCTGAGAGATGGCCCTTCCGGCCGCAGGACAAGAAAAATCAGTGCGCGCTGAAGTTCAATGTGCTGATCTTGCCAAAGACAAGTCCAGGCTTCTGCTCGCTCTTGAAGAATATTTGGGAGCCACAGAGGGCGCTAAGCGATTTGATTGGTTGTACTTGGAGAATCCTTACGGATGGGCCAAGGCTTGGATGCTGGTGCCAGAAGGTTCCCGGGAAGTTCTGGGTGTTGCGGCTATTTTCCCCAGGCTTTTGCTCAAGGCTGGGAAAAACACGGTCGGCTATGTGTTCGGAGACTTTTGCCTGAAACCTTCCTGGAGGTCCCTCGGTCCGGGTATTCAACTGCAAAAAGCGTGCATGCTTTCCGCCTCGAGTGGGGAAGCGCTGTCGTATGACATGCCCAGCGCCGGGATGCTGGCGATCTATAAACGAATTAGACAGGGGATCGCTACCGAAATGGTGCGCTATGCACGACCGCTTCGCATGAATCGCAAGGTTTCCGAGCGTCTTCCTTTTTTGCCGGCCGCCGAAGCCATCTCGAGTGTCGGGAATGAACTCTTGCGGTGGAAAGATATTCTTGCTGAGAAACGCAGCAACTGGGCAGTGTCCACAATGGATGGCCCGTTTGGAAAAGAATTTGATGAATTGAACGAGGGTCTCGTCGAGGACGCTGAAGTCCGCGTCGCGCGGAGTTCAGCGTACCTGAACTGGCGTTTCCGCGGACACCCGTATCGCCGACCGGTGGTCCTGGTTGCAAAGAACGGCGCGAAACTGGGCGGTTTTCTCATTCTGGATCAAGAGCAAGGACAGATGAGTATAATAGATGTTCAATCCGCGACAGATAGATCTGCAATACCTGCTCTGCTAGAAGCAGCAACGAAGCTTGCGAGAAGAGCGGGTAGTGAATCCTTAAGTTTTTCGCTATTGAAAAATGATTCACTTACGGTCCTCCTCCGCGAGATCGGATTCCGTCCGCGCGAGTCTAGACCGGTCGTTCTTTTCGGTACCAGCGTTGAAAATGCTTGGCGCTTGTTCGACGGCGACCGCGAGAGTTGATTTTAAGGAAAGCGATACAACAACACGTGACCATGAATTCTCTTCAAGAACAAATCCACGATTTCGTACTGGAAAAATTCCCCCAGGCACGCAAGCGGGGGATCAGTTTCCAGGATGATTTATTGAAAAGCGGGATTTTGGATTCGCTCGGGATCCTCGACTTAGTCACTTTCGTCGAGCAAAGCTTTGGAATCACACTAAGTGATGACGAATTGCTCCCAGAGAATTTTCAAACCGTTGAGCATCTGGCTACCTTTGTGCAAAATAAAATTTCATCTGTGAATCACAACCTATGACGACTCAGGTCAGCCCCGTCGAAGCAGCCCCAACTCGGGATACGGTGCTCGGTGGTCGCCCTGCGCTAGTGGCCCAGAGCTATCTTGGCTTTGAGCAATTGCCGGCGAAGTATGATCGGTTATTCGAACAGGCCGGCTTGCGAAGCCCCTTTAATACTCTGGCTTGGTACCGCAATCTCGCCCGCACTACCGTTGAGTCGACAGAACAGGTCAGAATAGTCGGCTTGGAGCTGCCCGACGGTACCCCCGTAGCCGCCCTACCGCTCCGTCACGATCGGGCACTTCGTCGCGGCTGGAAGTTGCGAACCCTGTCCAGTTTTTCCAACTACTACACCACCCTGTACGAACCGCTGCTTGATCCTGCCTATCCAATGAGGGATACATTGCGCGAATTAGCGCGCGTCATTGTGACCGGCTCTCCGGCCTGGGATACGATCAATCTGAAGCCCATGGATCGCGAGTCACCGCTGTTCGCCGAGCTGGAATTGTCCTTTCGTGAAGCCGGAATGGTTGTGCAGACCTACTTCTGCCATGGCAACTGGTATTTCCCTTTGCACGGAAAATCCTATAAGGAATATCTGGCCAGCTTGCGTTCCTCCGTGCGAAACATTGCCAACAGCAAGAATAAAAAACTGGAAAGAAGCGGCCGCGCACGTTTCGAAATCATATCGGGACAGTCTGGTTTGGATTCGGCGATTGCGGCTTACGAAAAGGTCTATGCGGCAAGCTGGAAAGTACAGGAGCCGTACCCCGATTTTGTTCCCGGACTGATCAGGGCTTATTCAGAATTGGGCTGGTTACGCCTGGGCATCGCCTATATTGATAATGAGCCGGCGGCCGCACAACTGTGGATAGTAAGTAATGGCACGGCATCCATTTATAAGATTGCCTACGATCAAAAATTCAAAGACTTGTCGATTGGATCGTATTTGACCACGCGCATGGTGGAACAAACGATCGAGACTGATCACGTTCAAGTACTGGACTATCTTTCCGGAGATGACCGCTATAAAAGTGATTGGATGTCCGACCGTCGCGAACATTGGGGAATTCTGGCGATGAATCCGCGAACGATCGGTGGAGCGGCAGCAATTGTTCGCCACGTGGGCGGACGAGTTGTGAAGAGAACCGTGCAAAAATTTGCGAACAAGGCACCCAAACCGTCGCAAGCCTCTCCCAAAACCTAGCCCTGCACAAGAATATCAAAGGGTGACTGCCGGATTTGGAATACGTCAGGGGTGGGTTTAAGACTGGTTTCTGGAACTGTTTCAGGAGGCTATCGAGTGGATTCCCTAGTCCATCACATGTTGCGAGCAAGTGTCAGACGGGCACCGGAAAAAGAAGCGTTGGTTCACGGAGACCAGCGGCTCTCTTACAAAGAACTTGCGCGGCGAACGACCGGGCTGGCCCATGGCCTGCGCGGTGCAGGACTGACGCGCGGAGAACGCGTTGGCATCTTTCTTGAAGCATCGGTGCCACAGGTCGTAGCGATTTTTGCTGTTTCCGAGGCCGAGGGAGTGTTTGTACCCATCAACACCCTGCTGCTTGCAGATCAGGTCTCGTTTATTGCCCAAGATTGCAGCATAACTGGACTCATCACGACCCCCGGGAAATTAGCGGATCTGGCGCCCTTGCTGCCAAAAATCCCGTCTCTGAAATTCATAGCCATTACCGGAGACGGCGAAGTCCCCGCATTGCCTCTTCCCGTCCTCCGCTTTGACGAGCTGTGCAACCTGCCTGCCAACCCGCAGGCCCGGGAGCAAAACATAAGCAAGGATCTCGCCGCCATTCTCTATACCTCGGGCTCGACCGGTAAACCTAAAGGAGTCATGCTGAGCCACGCCAACGTAATCGCGGGCGCCACGATCGTCTCCACGTATCTCGGTATCACGGAGTCCGAGCGCATTCTGGCCGTTTTGCCTTTCAGTTTCGATGCCGGACTAAATCAGCTCACAACGGCGATTCAGCGTGGTGGAACCATCGTCCTGATTAATTTCATGTTCGCTCGTGAAGTGGTGCAGATGCTAGTGAAAGAAAACATTACAGGACTGGCCGGCGTTCCCACGTTATGGAGTTTGATCACTCAGCCAAACTCCACACTGACAAAACAGCCGCTTTCCGATCTGCGTTACATTACCAATACGGGTGGCGCGATGCCACAAAATGTCTTGAAACTTCTACGGGCGGCACTTCCCACCACGAAGATTTTTCTGATGTACGGGCTAACGGAAGCGTTCCGATCCACGTATCTGCCCCCAGAGGAACTCGACAAACGGCCGACTTCAATGGGCAAGGCGATTCCGGATACAGAGATCATTGTAGTCAGCGAAGACGGCAGGCTTTGTAAACCAGGTGAAGTCGGTGAACTGGTGCATCGCGGTCCAACAGTTTCGCTGGGATATTGGGCCCGCCCGGAAGATACCAATCGCGTACTGCGCGCGAATCCTCTACTGGCTGCTGAATTTGGCGATTGCGAGAAAGTTTGCTATTCCGGTGATCTGGTAAAGATGGATGAAGACGGCTTTCTTTATTTCGTGGGCCGCCGCGACACAATGATTAAATCGTCCGGGTTTCGTATCAGCCCGACCGAAGTGGAAGAGGCAATTTTCTCCAGTGGAAAAGTTCGTCACACCGCGGTCATCGGAATTCCCGACGACATACTGGGACAAACGATTAAAGCATTTGTGGTGGCTCGCGACAATGAATTGGTCAATACCGATGAAGTCTTAAACCACTGTGCTAGCCGTTTGCCGCGCTATATGGTTCCAAAGTGCATGGAAGTCTTGACCGAGATGCCGCGCACCAGCAGTGGAAAAGTTGATTATCCTGCGCTCCGCAAGCGTGAAGGGCTCTGATGGCAAACAGTTTTTCCGAAATTGTGACTCGGCGGTTCCCTAACTCCCAGCAGGAGCTAGTCGTCGGCGAAGTTCGCGCTACGGCGCTGGCCGAGGCTTACGGAACGCCGCTGTTTGTCTATGATCGCTCGGCGATTGATGCGCAACTTTCCGCGTTGCGCAGCGCACTTCCGTCAAGATTCAAGGTGTTCTATTCAATAAAAGCCAACCCTAATCCGACGGTGGTGAAACATCTGCTTTCGCAGGGATGTGGGCTGGAAATTGCTTCGGCCGGCGAATTTCAGACGGCTCTGGAAGCGGGTTGCGATCCTGGAAATATTTTATTCGCGGGACCAGGAAAACTTGAGTCCGAATTGGAATTCGTACTCGCCAATGGTATTGGCGAAATTCACCTTGAGTCTCTGGTGGAGGCCAAGCGTCTTGAGAGCATTGCCCGGCAATTGGGAGTTCGAGCCAAGGTTGCTATTCGAATTAATCCTGCAGGAGAAGCCGAAGGCGGCGCAATGCGCATGGGCGGACGGCCCGCGGCCTTCGGGATCGACGAGGAACGGCTCGAAGAGGCTATCGATGCAGTTACAGCGACAGACGCACTCGATTTCGGCGGAATTCATCTTTTTGCCGGCACGCAAATTCTCGACGCGGCTGTTCTCGCCAAGCAGTACAAGCACGGACTGGAAATCGCCCGTCGCGCCGCGCGGAAAATCGGCCGGCCACTACGCACTGTGGATTTTGGCGGCGGACTCGGCGTTCCCTACTTTGCGCATGAGAAAGAACTGGATCTTGTAAGATTGCGGGAAGAATTGGCCAAAGTATTTGATGAAATCGGGAATGAGGGGTTGTTCGACGGTACGCACTTTGTCGTGGAACCGGGGCGCTTTCTGACCGCCGAATGCGGCGTCTACATTACCCGGGTGCACGATATCAAGATTTCTCGCGGCAAGAAATTCATCATCCTGGATGGCGGTATGCATCACCATCTCGCTGCTTCGGGCAATTTAGGGCAAACCATCAAGCGCAACTATCCCGTTGCCGTCTTGAACAGACTGGATCAGTCCCTCGTAGAAACCGCTGAAGTGGCTGGCCCTCTTTGCACTCCGCTCGACACACTTGCCCGCAATGTCGAACTCCCCAGAACGGAAATAGGGGATCTTTTCGGTATTTTCCAATCGGGTGCCTACGGGCGTTCTGCAAGCCCTCTGGGTTTCCTCAGCCATCCGGCTCCCGCAGAGGTCTGGGTGGATGGAGCGGCCCACACACTGATCATGGAACGTGGCGCGCCGGGGAGCGCTGCGACAAGAACCGCGATCTTGACACCAAGTGTTTTGAAGAAGTGAAAATCAACGGAAGACATCGAATACCTTTGTGAAAAAACGCGTTCTCATGGTTGCCTTTCACTACCCGCCGTGCCGGGGGAGCAGTGGTTTGCAACGAACCTTGAATTTCACGCGTCATCTGCCAAAACACGGCTGGGACCCCGCTTTGCTCTCCATTCATCCGCGTGCTTATCCGGAGACGAGCGCGGATCAAATGCCGGACGTACCCCCGGAAATGCCCTTGGAACGTGCTTACGCTTTCGATGCTGCCCGGCATTTGTCGATCAAGGGCCGCCACTTCTCCGCTTCGGCCCTGCCTGATCGATGGATTAGCTGGTATTTGTGGGGCGTGCCGGCTGGAATGCGGATGATCAAAAAATTCCGACCTGCGGCAATTTGGAGTACCTATCCAATTGCCACTTCCCTTTGGATCGGCTACGCCCTCCACCGCAAATCCGGTCTGCCATGGATTGTTGATATTCGCGACCCCCTGACAGAAGATGACCCGCGAACAGGAGAACGCCATCCGCAAAATCCGAAACTTTGGAGTGCGCGCCGCAAGATTGAAGAGCGCAGCATTCTGCAGTGTTCCCGAGTGGTACTCGTTACTCCGGGCGCACGAAAAATTTATGTGGACCGCTATGGTTCGCTTCCCGCCAATCACTGGGCTTTGATTCCCAATGGCTACGCGGAAGAAAGTTTCGCTGAGGTTGAAAAGAACCTAAACGTACCGACCCGGAACGGGCAGCCCCTGCATCTCTTGCACAGTGGCATTTTGTACCCTACGCCCGATCGTGACCCGAGCGCTTTTTTTGCTGCTCTGGGTAAACTGCGCGAGCAGGGCAGGATTTCCCCGCAAAAATTGCGCATCACCCTGCGCGCTTCTGGATATGATGATCGTTATCGAGTGCAAATTCAGAAGCAAAAACTGGACGATATTGTAACTTTGGCGCCTTCCGTTCCCTACCGGGAAGCATTGGCTGAAATGATGACTGCCGACGGCCTGCTGGTATTTCAGGGCTACACCTCAAATCCCGCTGTGCCCGCAAAACTTTACGAGTACCTGCGCGCCAAAAGACCCATTTTCGCGATGGTAGACAGTCAAGGAGACACCGCGGCCACGATCCGTTCCGCCAAAACGGGCCTAATCGTGCCCCTGGAATCCTCCGAAGAAATTTCACAAGGTCTTCTGAAGTTCTTGTCGGACGTGGACCAAGGGCTTGCTCCAGTTGCCGATGAAACTGTCGTACGTAGCTTCGCTCGCGAATCGCGCGCCCGGGATCTGGCAACTTTACTTGATGAGGTTGCAGAGGAATTCGATAAATCCAGGAAGCAAGCATCATGAGCGCGCCCCATCCCACACTCCGCTTTTCTGATGTAATCCCAGCCTCGCGTTGCAGCCTGGCCGACCATCATGCGCCTTCCCGTCTGCACCTCACCTACAACGCACGGGCTGCCATCTATCAGCTGTTGCTATCCCTGCCTCGAGCGGGCCGCAACACCGTACTTCTCCCCGCCTACCATTGCACGGCTCTCGTCGAACCTGTTATACGGGCTGGATTTCAACCTGTCTTCTACGGCATCCGTCCGGATTTTTCGATCGATACGGAGGACCTTAGCGCCAAGATTTCTTCTGCCGTGGCGCTGACCGTAGTTGTGCACTACTTCGGGTTTCCAACGCCACTTGCGGCGGTCAAATCGATTGCTCAGGAAAACGGCAGCCTCCTACTGGAAGACTGCGCGCACTCGTTCATGAGCCGTTCGGATGGCGCTTTCATCGGACACGCAGCAGACTTTGCGGTCTTTAGCTATTACAAATTTGCTCCATCACTGGCGGGCGGCGGCCTGGTCATTAATTCTCCTCAATTTTCGCTAAAAGTTTCTTCCTCGCAGGTTTCCCTGCGGGAACGAGTCGTTATTGCAAAACGCTTGTTTGAACAGGCTGCCAACAATTCTCCGCGCAATCCCGTCAGCGCTGCATTTCTTTGGCTTGATCGCCTTCGCTCTGCGCCGCAGAAATCCGGCAGCAATGCCAACTCGGAATTGGCGCCCTCCGCCTTCGTCGATGATCCCTATCTGTTTCGCGAAGACCTTGCCAAATCCGGAATGCCGAGAATATGCCAGCGCATCATTGAATCCAGCAACTGGACGGAAAATTCGCGCAGACGCAGGGAGAATTACGAAACGTTGAGCCGGCTTTTGGAAAACCACCCCGCGATCCGGAGCGTTTTCCCGAAACTCACTGGAGATGTCGTGCCGTGGGCATATCCGATCTTGTTGGACGACCGGCCAGCTCATGAGCGAAAGCTCAAGTCGCTTGGAGTTCCGTTCTTTACCTTTGGTGAGATTCTCCATCCTGCACTGGCTCAAACGAGTGACGCGGCGCGCACCAGCGCAGAAGCCATCTCCCGGCAACTCATGTTGTTGCCGGTTCATGCGCAATTGGAGGTTGAAGAAATTCGCACCTACGTGCGCACCCTGACCCAGTATCTTGATTCTCCTAAGAGCACTGAAGAAGACTCTGCTCCTGAATTTTCGTCGCTTTCTCCTGCAGCGTCGGCCACGGAAGCGGCACGCCGATGACAAATGCTCTTTTTGCGGCTGAGACCTTGGTCGCTCCTGCAGTTTGGGAAAAGTTGCGCGGCCCTTGGTCAGAATTGCTCGCAAAGCAAAGCAGCACTGTTCTTGATCTCGATGTAACGGCTGGACTCGATTGGGCACAAGTTCTGTGGGAAACGCATCTGGCGTCGGGTCCGATAGAAGTTTTGGCCCTTCATCAAGAAGGGACGATTCAAAGCATTCTTCCGCTTTTCCGGAGCTCCAAAACGATTCGTAAACTTCCGTTCCGCGGCATTGGACTTCTGACTGAACTGTACTCCGGGCGCTCTGGTTTTCTGCTGGGCGATCCATCTGCGCAGCTGCTCAGGGAGTCCCTTGAAGGAATATGCTCACAAACTCCGGCTTGGGATGTATTTTCCCTCACTCTTCTGCAAGACTCACCTTCTGAGAAACTTGTCGAAACCGTCGCATCTACGGCCGGTTTCTCTCTGCAGCTGATTGAGAAGCAATACTCTCCCTACATTCCATTTCAGAAAAACTGGGCGGAGCATTTCGCGGCGCTGCCCAAGAAATTCCGCTCCACCATCCGCAATGGAGAGAAACGCCTGCGGGACCGCGGCCAGCTGACTTACCGGGAGTGCCTCACGGCCGATGACGCCCGGGACTTTAACTCTGCAGTGCTGGATATCGAACGCGACTCCTGGAAAGAAGCTGCTGGAACTTCCATAGCAGCCAATCCCGTTCACGAAGCCTTTCATCGCGCAATAACTGTTCGCGCCGCAGAACGAGGTTTTTTCAGTGGACATCTCTTGCTGCTCGATGGACAGCCAATCGCCTACGTTATGGGCCTCCTCTACAATGGAGTTTTTCTTGACCTTAAGGAAAGTTACAAGAATTCGTTTCGGGAAACTTCGCCATCGCACGTTCTGAAAAACTTTATCTTCGCCCGTCTGTACGAGCGGGGAGCCACGGTCTTCGACTTCATGGGGAATTGCGAAGAGTACAAAATGAAGTGGACCGACAAAACCTACTGTCGCAATACATACCTGCTTTTTTCCAATACTCTCCGTGGCCGCTTGGCTGCTCGGCTGAGTTCTATGGGCCGTCCATCACCAAAAAGCAACGCCCCGGTGAAAAATGAGCAGTCCTTGGGGAATGAAAGTAAGCTAAACGGTGGAGAAATCGCCGAGGAGCTCGGCCGCAACAACGATTTGGAACGTTCTACAAGAACACTGAGGTCCTGAGTCATATGTGTGGCATTTACGGAATTCTGAGTCCCGGCCGGAGCGATTTCACCCGCGAAGAATTGCTCGCGCGAATGGGCGCAGTTATCCAGCATCGCGGTCCCGATGATTTCGGGCACTATGTCGGCGATGGAGTGGCTCTCGGAATGCGCCGCCTGTCCATCATCGATGTCGCCGGCGGCCATCAACCCATCTGCAATGAAGATGAAACGGTTTGGCTGGTGATGAATGGAGAAATCTATAATTTCCAGGAACTGCGTGCCGAACTCGAAAAAAAGGGACACCGTTTTCGCACCCGTACGGATACCGAAGTCATTGTGCACCTCTATGAAGAACAAGGACTTGACTTTTTTAAACGTCTCCGCGGGATGTTCGGTCTAGCCCTTTGGGACACAAAACTTCGTCGTCTGGTCATCGGACGCGACCGCATCGGCGAGAAGCCTATCTACGTGCGGCGCGATCCTGATCGTCTTGCCTTTGCTTCCGAACTTAAAGCGATTTTGCAGCTTTCAGACATTCCTCGCGAAATAAATCCTGTGGCACTCCAGGAATATCTGGCACTCGGTTACGTTCCTGCGCCTTTGTGCTTGCTGGCTGGCTTCGAAAAACTGATGCCCGGGCACTACCTGGTCGTCGAAAAAGGAGTCGTCAAAGACTGCGAATACTGGGACGTTCCCTTCGCATCCACCGACAAATGTTCTGAACCCGAGTGGATCGAACGCATCCAGGCTAAACTCCTGGAAACCGTAAAAATGCAGATGGTCAGTGATGTTCCACTTGGCGCTTTCCTCAGCGGAGGGGTCGATTCCAGCACCATTGTTGCCGCCATGGCACGCGCCACCAGCCAGCCGGTAAAAACCTATGCCATCGGCTACGATGGCGAACATAGCTATTACAACGAACTGCCCTACGCCAGTGTGGTCGCGAAAGCCTTTGGCACAGATCATCATGAAATTGTGGTTCGTCCCAACGTCAGTGAATTGCTCCCCAAACTGATCTGGCATTTGGACGAGCCCGTGGCGGATTCTGCCATTCTGACGACCTATCTGGTTTCTCGCCTGGCGAGGGAAAGTGTCACTGTCATTCTCTCGGGCGTTGGCGGTGACGAGCTTTTTGGCGGTTATCGCCGCTATCTCGGCGGTAGTCTTCAAAAATATTACGGTATGCTGCCTGGACCGCTTCGCCGTTCCGTATTGCCGGCTTTGTTCCGCAATATTCCGCAAGATCGTCATTCGAGCTGGAAAGACTATGCCCGCTATGCCGCTGCCTTTGTGAACGCTGCTGAACTTCCGGCTGCCGAAAGGTACATGAAGTACGTAACGGTTTTTTCCCCGCAGTTCCAGCAGAACCTGCTGCAGAACCAAAGCAACGGGAAATCCTCGTCGGCGGCAGCGGCTGTTGCGCTGCATCGATATTTTGACCGCTGCACAACTTCGGACGCTCTCAATCGAATCATGTATGTCGATCTGAAAACTTCGCTTCCCGACGACTTGCTGGCATTGACGGACCGCATGACCATGGCCGCCTCTATCGAGTGCCGCGCGCCGCTGGTGGATTTTGAATTGATTGAACTGGCCATGCGCATGCCTTCTGCGTACAAGGTCCGCGGCATGACCATGAAGTATTTGATGAAAAAAGCGGTGGAGCCCTGGATCCCCAAAGAAGTCATCTACCGCAAGAAACGCGGCTTCGGAGCGCCCATGGGAGCGTGGCTGCGGACGGATCTCCAGCCCTTGATGCAGGAATTCTTGTCGGAATCGGCCATAAACCGGCGGGGTATTTTCCGTTGGTCGGCGGTTCAATCCATCATTGCCGATCACCAAGCGCAGCGACGTGATCATACAGATCATCTGTTTTCACTGATCGCCCTGGAACAATGGTGCCGTATCTATCTGGATTCCAAGGACGCGCCGGCCACCAGCCCGGACGAAATTGCACATATGCAGAAACCCGTTGTTGCCCGGTGATTCGTTTCCGGAAAGTTTACTTTGGCGGCGCTATCGGATGACCGGAGACGATAAGTTCGTCATACCAGGTAAACGCCTGGGGGTGATCGAGCTTCGGATCTTTTCCGGTCATGTAATTCAACAAATCCAATGAATCGTAGTCGCTTCCTGGTTTGTCGTTATTCAGGGCGAAGTCATGAACATTGATCCATTGTTTCAGTGGCTGTCCAGGTAGTCCGACCCACGCGTCCACCGAGCTATTTGGTTTGCCCCAATCCCCGATGGACACCCGGTAGTACAACGTCATCCAGGTATTCGCAACAAATCTAAAACAGTTTGCGTCACTCCCGTAGGCACAGTTGTATCCCTTTTTGGGCGTTTCTCCTTGTTGTCGCAGATAGGGCGGTTTGCCGTCATTGGTATACAAACCGCGGCCGCCGCAATCGGTATACATGATCGCCACACCGGAGTTGTAGTAGTTGGTTGTAGTCAACTCCACATCGCCGCAGGTCTTCGGGAAATAATGAAAAATGGCGATTTTCCACGAGGTGTGCCCTGAATTGTCTCCCCAATTCTGATTCAGCATTTCCGGGGACATGCGCAAACGATACTGCACATAAAACGTTGAGTGTGCTCCAAAATTTCTGGTAAACCCTTGCCGCCACGCGCCTGCCACATTGGCGCCGGTGTGTGAGTCGATTACAAATCGAAGCGAACCAGCGCCGGAAGCTTTAATCGTCGTGTCCTGCGTTCCTTTGATCTGCCCGCCTCCATCCGGATAGAGACCGCTTGCGGGATAGGTAGCCGGCCGGAACTTTACCGGGTCGTCAAATCCTTCGCAAACCAGAGCGGCGCTCGCTGTGCATCGCGTTGCAAAATCTGCCGGAGCTAGCCCCACTCCAGACTCTTGTGTGGCGGCAGCGCCGCTCGATTTTGTCTCAAGCCTGGCATTGTCGCTCCTGGGCGCTTCGCTTTTCTTGTCCTCCGTATCGACTGCCGAAGAGCCGGCTCGTCCAGAAAGCACGGTTTTTCCGATTCCCGTCAATCGCAAGAAGTAGGCGTCCTGTTTCCAGTCATTCACGAGCACAAAAGCATCCAGTGATGGAAAATAACGGAATCGCCCCAATGTTCCTGCTTGCTGTGGTTTCCCTGGCCCGTTAGGAAACTGCAGTTTTGTGCAGTCTTTTTTGTCGGCGTCGAATACGTACACTGCATCGCCGCCGGCCCATCCCACTATTTTCTTCAGTTTCGAATCGTAGGCCACTCCGGGGTAACCGGCCTCCTGCAGCCCGAAGCATCCAACCGTTTGTTTGTCCCAGATGTTCAGGGTGTTGTGCTTCAGATCATATGCACGGGCCATTCCGCCGCCAAACAGGACAAATAATCTTTTCTCGGGATCAATGGCTCCGGACATCTGATAACTGAACGTCGCGTAGTGATTAAGTTCAGCGTATGTATTGGTCTTGGTTTCATAGCTGAACCACGCGGCAGTATCGCCCACATAGACCTTTTTCGTGACCGGATCGTAGTCCGCTACAATCCCTTCCCCGAGATTCGGATATCCCGTCGCGGGCCGGCCCTTTCCTTTTGTTGGATCACGCCTTGCCCACTGTGAACTCCCAAAGTCGAACGTCCACGTGTCATTCATTCGGCCGCCGTAACCAACGAATTCCGGATCCGGACTGGGCTGACACCCGTCGTTGGCCCTGTAGACAGCTCCTCCGGTGACGAACATCTGATCGGAGTCCGCAATATAAGCCAGCCCGTTATACGTGTGCCTTGAATTCGGGCCCGTCGGATTGGTCAGAGCGGCAATGCACTTGGCTGGCGGCAGGCTGGGATCTGTTAGTCGCAAGACCTTCTTCTCATTCAAATCCACCGCATACAATTCATTTCCCGCATAACCGGCATGTCCTCCGCCCCAGAACACCAGGCGATTGCGTTTCACGTCGGCTATGCCGCTGTTCCAGTCCGCGATCACAGCGCTGCAACCTTCCGTTGCTTGAATATTCGGCTCCTCCATGCACACGGAAGCGAGTTTCGTATTGGGCAGTACATGCCAGCCAGGGGAATCGAGATCGTCAGCAGGTTTTCCTGACATATCGTTGTCGTTTGGTCGTTTTTCTTGCTGACTGGCGGAGGTCCCCGAGGCTACCGCTGCACTCTGGCCGTCCCGCCAGTTGGTAAACAGCAGAATTCCCAGAAAGGCCAGGGCGCACACACCTCCGCCGAGGTTTTTCAATATTTGTCCGCGAACTGCAGGCTTACTCGCGAACATGGCTAGGTCCCAAGAATGGCTTCCGAGAACCGGTGTGGCAGTCACTTCCCATAGCCTTCTATTCTCGCATGCCGGATACCGCGAGGATTTCCGTATTTAACGGCATATGGCCGAAGTGCAACGTTTGCCGGGAGCTCCGGCCCCGGTTATGAGCCGCGAATTTGCTTTCTCGGCACCAGCACGTGAGACGCTCCGCGCCCCAGCTCATGGATTGAACATTCCTGAAGCATGATTTCTCATATCGTGTACTATTTTCCTGCTGCTTCTTTTGCCCCGGCAGATATGGGAAAGGTCAGATGAATCGCAATCGGGTCGTGTGGTGGATATTTCTTTTCCTAACGTTGGAGGCGCTGTTTAGCATTCCTTTTTTGAATATCGAACTTGCTCTGAACCGCCAGGGCATTCGCAATGCAGAAATTGCAATCGTCGGTACGCTCATCACCTGTGCCCTGCTCTGGTTCTTCCGGAATTTCTGGTCGCGGTTTTTGCAGGGCCTTGCGAATCGGCTCGAGGCCGTCTCTTCGCTAAATTGCTTCTTCGTTTGTTCCTTGGTGGGGATCGCGTTGCGCGTTCTCTGGGTTTTAGCCTACCCCGCGCCCCAACACTCCGATCAAGCTACATATTTTGGGCTTGCCCAAGGACTGCTCCTTCGCCACTCGTATGGTGTACCACATGGCGGTGTCGCCTACTGGCCTCCCGGCTATCCATTGTTCTTGTCCTGCTGGTTTCTGGTCCTTGGCGTCAAAGCTTGGGTTCCTGTAGTCGTCAACAGTTTCCTGTTCGTACCCACCTTACTCGTGGCCAATCGTTTGGCCGCGAGGGTCGGGGGTTCCCCGGCCGGGAAATTTGCAATGATTTTTCTTACCATCTGGCCGACCTACGTGATGACTGCGGGAATGGCCAGCAAGGAAATGCTGGTGCTGTTCCTCGTTCCATTTGCTTTATTGCTATATACAACGACATCTGCCACAGAAAGTTTTGGCGCTCCCAAAGCCATCCTTGCCGGTCTTTTTCTGGGCGCGGCAAGCCTCACGCAACCATCCCTGCAGCTTTTTTTGTTCGTCTTGGTCGGCTGGGAGTGGCTTCGCCATGAAAACATCAAGCACGCGGTTGGCCGCACACTGCTAGTGGCCGCCGCGATGGTGGCCGTCATATTCCCCTGGACTCTCCGCAATCATCGGGCGCTGGGCGTTTGGGTTCCCATTTCATCGAATGGCGGCGACGTTTTTTATCGAGCGAACAATCCTCTCGCGACCGGCGGATACACTCCTGCCGGAGAACAAAATCTCGACAATCTCGACGAAATCACGCGGGGTAGGACGGGCATGCAGCTTGGGAAAGAGTGGGTTCGCCAGAATCCTGGAAAATTTCTGTTGCTCGCCCTGCGCAAACAGGTTCTTTTTCTCGGCGAAGACGGTCATGGTGCGTTTGAAACTCTTAAACGCGGTCTCAACATTGGCGGCATCCAGTATGTTGTTTGGAAGGGCGTTTCCAACGCGTTTTGGTATCTTATTTGGGCTCTTATTCTTCTCCTGTTCATGACGCGCTCCAAGAGTTCCCTTTCCAAACAAGCTTTGTTCTCTACACTTCTTCTCGGTTGCCTCTATCTTTACGGAATCCACAGCATTTTCGAGAGCGGCCCCAAATATCATCAGCCACTTATGGTTTTCTTTGCGGCCATCGCCGCGCAGGTATTTTCCAAAACCGATCCGGCGTAATGGGCGTAAGCGTCCGGTCGCGGCCCGGCGGACGCGCGCGCCACATCTTGGAAATGATGGCAACGGTGGGTAGCGGTACGGTTTGCAGCAAGATGAAAAGTAAAACTTGGGATACCGTTAGAACGGAAGATGGAACGTTTGCCGTGTTCCACCAGGGAATTGCCTGCACGGCTCGATTCCTGATAAATGCCTTGCCGATCAGTTGGGACGTTACGGCTTCTGCGGACAAGAGTGCACGGACATCCGTCGCCAACTCGATCCGTTCGGAAGAGCAAAAATTGACCTCCAGCAAATAAACCGGTTGAGCCAAAGGGCTGCATTCCTGATGGTCTGGAAACCAGCCAAATAAAAAAGGCGCCGACTGAGCGATCAGTCGGCGCCTTTTGCTTAGGGTTTGTTTCCTCTTATTACTTCGGTGCCGCGATCGGCTGCTTGGAAACGATGAGCTCGTCATACCACGTATATGCTACAGGGTGATTCAAGGAAGAATCTTTGCCTGTCATATAGGGCAGCAGGTCCACCGTGTTGTAGTCGTTTCCTGGCGAGCCGTTGTCCAGTCTGAAGTTCAGCATCTTGATCCATTGCTTCAGTGGTTGACCGGGCAAAGCCACCCAAGATTCAACCGAGCTGTCAGCCTGGCCCCAGTGTCCGATACTCACCTTGTAGTAGAAGGTGACCCATACATCCGGCGCGTAGGAGAAGCAGCTTGGGTTCGTGCTGTACTTGGTTCCCCACGAGCAGTTGTAGTCTCCCTGTTGCAGCAGGTAGGGTGGAGTTCCACCATTGGTATAGAGGCCGCGTGAACCGCAATCGGTATACATGATGGGAATACCGTCGACATAGTGTTGCGTCGTCGTGAGTTCCACGTCGGTGCAACTGTGTCCGCTCTTATGGAAGATTGCCTGTTTCCATGAAGTGTTCCCGGATGAGTCGCCCCAGTCGTTACTCAACATCGTGTCGGAGAACTTCTGGCGGAACTGGACATAGAATGTCGTGCCTTCGCCAAAGTCCTGGCCGAACGATTGCGTCCAATAGCCCGCATTGTTCGCACCGGTGAATGGATCGATTTCAAATTTCAGCGATCCCGCTCCTGAAGCCGTGTTGGTAGTGTCCATCGTGCCTTTGTATACGCCTGAATAGTTGGGATACAGGAATTTGTTCGGTGTGAAATCGGCCGCATCGTCAAACCCTTCACACAGCGTCACTCCCGTAGCCTGGCAACGGGAATTGAAGTCAGCGGTTCCGTTGTTGGTCTGGGTGGTGTTGCTGACGGTGATGGTGGAAGCCGTCGATGTAGTCATGTTTCCGGCCGCATCGCGCGCCCGTGCCGCAATCGTATGTGAACCGTTCACGGAGGTGGCCGAATCCCAAGCCATTGAATATGGCGATGAGGTCCGTTCCGATCCCGCATTGTTTCCGTCCAGCAGGAACTGTACGCCAGCCACAGCAACGTTGTCGGTTGCGGTCGCTGTCAGAGTTACCGGGCCGCTCACTGTCGAGCCGGTGCCGGGAGAGGTCAGCGAGACCGTCGGCGGAGTCGCGTCTGCCGTGGTGTTGGTCGATACGGCAAAATCGTTGCTCACTGTTTCCGTGCCGCTGGCGTCTTTCGAACGTACGCGATAGTGATACAGCGTGCCGGACTGCAGTCCGCTGATCGTTATCGCATGGCTTGTTACCAGGCTGCTGTTGATCGCGGTTGTAGTTCCATAGCTGGTTGTTGTTCCGTAGTCCAGCTGTGAGGTGCCTGCGGCGCTCGTCGTCCAATTCGCCGTGAATGATGACGTCGAGATTGCCGCGGTGCTCACCGCCGAGATAACCAGGCTGCCGGACCCTGTTCCGTTCCCTGCCGTGAGTCGCAGCGTGAACGCGTTTTGTTCGTAATCGTTCACCAGGGCGAATACTCCCAGCGCCGGGAAGTAGCGGAATCGGCCAAACGTACCTTCCTCGGTCTGCGGCACGTTAGGACCGTTCGGGTAGGTCACCGCTTGGCAGCTCTTGGCGTCTGGGTCGAACACGTACACGGTGTTCCCACCCGACCAGCCCACAATCTTCTTTTGGATGGGGTCATATGCCAAACCGGGATAGTTGTTCGTCACGAGCGCATCGCAACCTGTGACTTGTGATGTCCATTCCGAAATCTTGTTGGTCTTCAGGTCATAGGCCAGCAGCTGATGCCCACCGAAGGTGAAGAAGAGGCGCCGCACTGGATCGATGACACCGTTCTGCTGATAGTTGATGTTCTGATATCCGGAGTTCAGCAGCGTGTACGTATTGGCGGCCTGGTTGTATGAATACCAATTCACATCGTCGCTGACAATCACGCGGTCGGTGACTGGATCGTAGTCCGAAACAACGCCTTCACCCAATCCGGAAACTCCATTGACCGGACGGACCGACGTTGTCAAAGGATCCCTGCGCTTCCAGGTTTTCGAATTGACATCCATCGTCCAAGTATCGCTCAAGCGCCCGCCATAACCCACATAAAGCGGGTCGGGGCTCGGCTGGCAACCATTCGATCCTCGATAGACGGCTCCGGCGAAAAGGAAGACTTGGTCAGCCGATGGAATGTACGACACGCCTGCGTAGGTGTGCCGTGAATTCGGGGCCACCGGGTTGGTCAATCCGGAGACGCATTCAACTGCCGGCAAGCTCGGATTCGTCAACCGGTTCATCGTCAACGTGTTCAAGTCCAGTGAATAGACTTCGTTGCCGGCATAGTCCGAGTGACCGCCGCCAAAGAAGAGCAGTCTGTTGCGCTTGGTGTCAGCCAGACCGCTGCTCCATCCGGAGATAACCGCTGCGCAACCGGTCGAGGCGTTGAGTGCTGCCAGGTTCGGGCAGACCGCTTCCATCTTCGTGTTGGGTATCTGGAACCAGCCGAGCGCCGACGGAATTCCGCTCCCGCCTCCGCCACCTGATTGAGCGGCTTGTGTCGTAGCTGAAGCTGCACCCGATTGTGCCGAAACGTTACCGGCAGCGTCGGTTGCGGAAACCGTGTACGCGTAGGCCGTAGAAGCGCTCAAGCCGCTGTCCTGGTAGGAGCTGCTCGTGGACGTCGCAATCTGCGATCCGCCGCGATAAATCCGGTAGCCGCTCACACCAACGTTGTCAGTCGAAGAATTCCAGGTAAGGTTGATTTGCGAACTGGAAGATGCGCTCGCCGTCACTCCTGTTGGAACGGACGGCGCTGTCGTGTCGGTCGTCGGGGCGTTACTTACCGTCACCGTCACGCTGGCACTGGTTGTCGTATTTCCTGCCGCATCTTTGGCAATCGCTCGCAGGGTATGCGAACCTTTGGTCGATTTCGTCGTATCCCAGGAATAGCTGTAGGGGGAACCCGTGTCCGCAGCGCCAGCATTCGCACCATCCAGCTGGAACTGAACGCTTGCCACGCCCACGTTGTCCGCAGCGTTCGCCGAGACGGTTACCGTACCCGCAACTGTCGAACCATTGGCCGGCGTTGCGATGGAAACTGTCGGAGCGGTCGTATCAGCAGCAGCCGTATTGCTTACGGTGACCGTCACGCTGGCGCTGGTCGTCGAATTCCCGGCCGCGTCCTTGGCAATTGCCCGCAAAGTGTGCGTGCCCTTGGTGGATTTCGTCGTATCCCACGACATGCTGTAAGGCGCTGCCGTTAATGTCGAACCAACGTTTGCGCCATCCAACTGGAATTGCAGGCTCGCAACTCCCGTGTTGTCGGCGGCCGTGGCCGTTACGGTAACGGTGTTCTTTACCGTGGCGCTGTTGGCAGGCGATGAAAGAGCAACGGTCGGTGCGGTTTTGTCCGGCGTCGTGTTGCTCACCTTGATGATCACAGCCGCGCTTGTGGTCGCGTTGTTCGCCGCGTCATGCGCAACTGCCGTCAAGGTGTGATTGCCATTGGCGATGGTGGCCGTGTTTAACGAAACGCTATAGGGCGAGGCGGTGTCTTCTGCGCCAAAATTGTTGCCGTCCAGCTTGAACTGCACGCCGGCTACTCCCACATTGTCGGACGCGCTGGCGCTAATCGTGATGGTTGCAGAAACCGTCGCATTGCTGGCTGGCGAGCTGATGGCCACCGTCGGCGCCGTCTTGTCGGAAGTCGAGTTGTCGACCTTGAAAGATACCGATGCGCTGGTAGTGCTGTTTCCGGCGGCGTCTTTGGCCACTGCGGCTGCAACGTGATTGCCGTTCGATAGTCCGCTGGTGTTTAGAGAATACGAGAACGGTGCTGCTGTTACGGCTGATCCAACGTTTGCGCCGTCTATCTTAAATTGAATGCTCGCCACTCCGACGTTGTCGGAAGCATTGGCCGTGATTGTTGCCGTTCCAGAAAGTGTGGCCCCCGCTGCCGGCGACGCGATGGAGACGGTCGGCGAAACGGTGTCTCCCGTTGTTGCAAACGTCATGTCAGCACTGACGGCGGACGCGCCCTGCGCGTCTGTTGAATGAACCCGAAAGTGGTAAAGCGTACCGGTCTTCAAATTCGAAATCATGACCTGGTGCGTGGTGACCATCGTAGGATCCGCGGTGGTCGAAGCACCGTAAGCTGCCGTTGTGCCGAATTCCGCCTGCGTTGATGCCGGCACATTGGTGGTCCATCCGACGTGAAAGCTAGTGTTCGTCGCAACACTGGCTTGCGCTCCGGTGATGGCCACATCGCCTGACCCCGGCGTGTTCCCTGGCGTATTTCCGCCGGCGAGTCCGACGCAGCCCGCGAGTGCAACGCTGCAAACTATCATCAGCAGGAGAACAGGCAAAAACTGGTAGCGGTTCTTGTTCTTCACCGCTTCAAATTGAGCTAACTTCCGCATTATTTCCCCCAGTGCCCCGATCCAAATAGATCGGATGGCCGGTTCCCCGACGCACAGTTAGGCTACTGGGGTACTGGGACTTGCGAAACTGGACAGAGGAACCAAAAGAGGGCAGGAGCACGGTCTGGGGTCGTTACTGTCCTCTTGTACAGTGATTTTTGAGAAGGGCGGGTCGTTCCGGCGGGAATACTTTTAACTAATTGATTATAAGCAGGTTAATTTAGTTCTGCAAGGTGGTCGGGTGGGCCTGGAATCACTTTCCGAGAAGCCCGTTGGCTGACCCTGTACTGGCGCTGGGGTCTGTCTTGGAAACACTTGCGCGGGATTTTCGTTGCGTCAGCCCGGAATCACGAATTTTATAGATCAATGCGCGATAGCTTATTTTTAAAGACTGTGCGGTTTTTCGGCGATTCCACTGGTTGGCCCGCAGCGCTTCCAGAATGACATTGTGTTCCATTTCGCGAATTGCTGCTTTGGCGATGTTTTTTAGCGGCACGCCGCGGCTCAGGGAAACTCGGTCTGACGGGAGCGCTCGTTTAGGTTCCTCTGCTTGCGAAAAAATTCCTTCCGCGCCGATCAGAACGTACCGCGCGATCCCATTCGATAGCTCCCTTAGATTTCCGGGCCATTCTCGGCTCTTCAAGTAGGTCAGGAATTCCTTGCTTAGCGCTTCTGCTGACTTACCAAACTGGTTTTCATACTCTTTCAACAGATAGTCTGCCAGCACGGGAATGTCTTCCCGTCTTTCGTTCAATTTGGGCAGATGCAGTGTCACAACACTGATGCGATAATAGAGGTCCGCGCGGAACCTTCCGCCGTCGATTTCTTCCTGCAAATTCTTGTTCGTCGTGCAAATGAGCCGTGCATCCGTTTTTCGTTCCGTCGTCTCACCCAATCTTGAAAACGTGCCGTTCTGTAAAAAATGGAGTAATTTGCTCTGTAACCCGGTATCCAGATCGGAAATCTCATCGAGGAAAAGAGTTCCGCCACAGGCCAGTTCGACACGGCCAGGTTTTGCAGTTTGCGCTCCGGTAAAAGCACCTCGTTCATAACCGAAAAGTTCGCTCTCCAGTAACGTACCCGGAATCGCCGCGCAGTTTACTTTCACAAACTGCCCTTGCAGGGCAGGCGAATGCGCATGAATCCATCGCGCCATGGCTTCTTTGCCCGTTCCCCCGTCTCCGCTGATCAGCAAAGAAACATTGGTTTGGCATATTTTTTCGGCCTTTTGGCGTACTTCGGCCATGGCCCTACACTGCCCGAAAAGGACAGCGTCAGGCGGCAGCGAAACTGCCGACCTGGGCCGGCCATTCGTCGTGGAATTTTCTGATGGCATGAGTCCGCCGAGGCGTCTGAACTCATGGATGCACATGAAAGGCCAATGAGCAGGTTTCCGTCAAAACCGGCCGACTTGCAATTACCCCTTTAGCTGCATTCACTTACGCTGGTTTGGGACAAAACGGGATGGCCCCTGGCGGTCGAGTACCGGTTTCCCACAGGGGAGTAAGAAGAAAGAAAATGCCGTAATTTTAGGAACTATTTCTCCACAACTGCGTGGCCCATTCTGACAAAAACAGTCACTTTAGGGCAAAACCAGGCCCTCAGGCCTTGGCCGATTCACCCCGAATAATGTCATACCGTTCGATGACCGCTGCTACTCCCATCTGCGGAATGCCGTCTTCGGCACGTCTCTCTACCCGCACCACTTTGCCAAGCGCTCGCACAAACACTTCCGTTCCATGGGTAATTTCGGCTGGCAAGGTCAAGGTGATATCCAGTTCTGATCCTGCCTCCAAATCCTGGTCGAGGACAAAGTACAAACCGCGCGTCGAAATATCGCGGGTTTTTCCTTTCTGGGTATCGGCAACGCGTTCGGCGGGAACTCTGATAATAATCGGTAGCGATAAATCGTAGCGTCGAGCCGTACGACGTTCAGTCATTGCCCCCATCGTTCGCCACCCTCCGTAATCCGCACCAACTGGATCGCACGTTCCTATTCAATACTGCAAAATTCGATCAATTGCATCCACTATCGCCGATCGGGTAGCCCCACCCTGGACAATTTGTCCCGCGCTCCTCATTCCGGCTTGGCAATCCCGCAACGCCAGTCGCCCGCCCGGAAAAAAACTGCTAGTAGCGCGTGCCGCCCTGTTTGCGTCGCGGTATTCCTCTTGGGAAGATACAGCAACCTTCACCGTAACAATATACAAAATACCGGGAACTTTCTCCTTAGACTGTCATGGCCCGGGGGCCCTGAGACGGAACCTTGTCGACACGGCCTACTCCTTCAGGCTCCCTGCCAGCAATTCCGGGGGGGCCACTTTGGGGGCTGCGGTGTTCTTGGTCCGCGGCGTGTCCAGGTTGAATTGCCTCATCTTATATAGAAGGGCTTTATAGCTGATGCCGAGCATTTTCGCCGCATCCTTCCGGCACCAACGCGTCTTCTCGAGTGCGTCAGCAATCGCTTCCATTTCCGCTTCGTCCTTCAGGCCGCGAACCAAGGCCTTCAAACCTTGCTCGCGGGGAGGAGGTGCTTCGGCGCGCGGCGAAGTTCTCTGCCGGGTCGACCCCATCTCCACCAGTTCGCGCAAGCTGCCTTCATCGTCTTCCAGAATCACATACCGCTTTACAAAGTTCTCGAGTTCTCGCAAATTTCCGGGCCATGGATAGTTGATTGCCGCGTCCAGCATATACTTCGACGGCGCGGGTGGTGTCTTTCCGAATTTCTCGCTGTATTTTTCCAGGAAGTGCTTGAACAAAAGAGGAATCTCCGCCGTGCGCTCGCGCAGGGGCGGAACCAGAATGGAAAGAACGTTCAAACGATAGTAAAGATCTTCGCGAAAACGTCCGGTCTTCATCGCTTCGTGGACGTCCACGTTGGTGGCGGCCAGGACGCGAACATCGGTTTCCACAAGGTGCCGTCCGCCCAATCGCGAGTATTGATGATCCTGCAGCACATGCAGGAGCTTCGCTTGCAGGTGCGGGCTCATTTCCGCGATTTCATCCAGGAAGATTGTGCCTTTGTTGGCCATCTCAAACTTACCCGGCTTGCTGCGCAAGGCTCCGGTAAACGCTCCCTGCTCAAACCCGAAAAGTTCAGACTCCAGCAGTTCACCCGGCAAAGCGGCGCAATTCACTTTTATAAACGGCTGATTGCGCCGCTTCGAACGCAAGTGAATCATCCGCGAGACAACTTCTTTGCCGACTCCGCTCTCTCCGCAAATAAAGACCGGCACATCGACCGGCGCAATCTGCAAGATCTGCTGGCGGATGCGTACCATCTGGGGACTCGCTGCCAGAAAACTCAGATCTTCGGTCACCTGGTCGCAGTAATCGCGCAGCGCCTGGTTTTCCGTAACCAGTTGCTTTTTCTGCCGCGACTTCAACATAGCCGCATCCAGTTCGGTCTTCTCAAACGGTTTGGTCAAGTAATCGTGTGCGCCAATCCGAATCGCTTCGACCACCGTCCCTACTTCGTTCGAGCACGAAAGCATGATTACGTTTAGCGTTCGGTCGATCTGCATCAATTCCTTAAGCGTATCGATACCGCTCAATTCCGGCATCAGCACGTCCAGAATGATGAAGTCCGGGCGATCGCCGGTATTCACCTTGGCTATGGCCTCACGTCCGGAGCTCACGGCCTCCACATCGAAGCCTTCGACTTCCAGCAGCGTCTGTAAATACTTCCGTATGCTCGGTTCGTCGTCTACAACCAGGATTTTTTCTTTTGTTGCCATTGATCCATCTCCTAAAACTTTCTTGCCGGTGCGGCTACCTCTGATCCATCGGCAACAAAAATGTGAAGGTGCTGCCTTTTCGCAATTCGCTTTCCACCCAGATTTTGCCGCGATGTGCTTGAATCAAACGTTTCGCAATGGCTAGTCCCAATCCCATTCCCGATGTGTTGCGGTCCACCCGCACAAAATCTTCAAATATTTCCTGATGATGCTCTGCTGCAATTCCCGGCCCCGAGTCCGACACCACAACTTCGACGCTGTTCGGCCTTGGCAAACGGAATCTTCGTCGCTCTTCGATCGGCGTCTCCTGGGCCACCCGGCGATCCCAAAAATGCGGCATCGCGCGCAACGTCACTCCGCCCCCGGACGGCGTATGCTTCAAGGAGTTGTCCAGCAGATTGGCGGCCGCTTGTTGCACCTTCTGGTAGTCGAATCGAAATGTGGGAATCGAAGGATCGAAGTGCGTTTCCAGCCTCACGCCTTTTCGTTGAAACGCTTCCGACCACCGCTTGGCCACTTCATCCAGGCAGTCGCGCAAATCGTTTTCGCGCAACTGCAAGACCAGTTTGCCGCTCTCCAGCGCGGAATAGTTGAGAAACATCGAAACCAATCGCACCAGTCTTTCGCAACTTTCTTTCGACTCTTCGAGAATGTCCCGCTGCTTGTCGGTTAGCCGTCCAAGAGAACCCGTCAGCAGCAAATCGTAATAGCCTTTAATCACCGCTAGCGGCGTTTTTAGCTCGTGCGCAGCCGAGGCAAGAAATACTGTTTTCTGGCGATTCACTTCCTGCAGTTTCAAATAGGCGGCCAGCAGATTCCGGTAGGTAATCTCGCGCTCTTGCAGTAATTCCTGCACCGTTAACTGCGCGGACGCTTCTCGCTCCGATACGAGCGTCGGTGCGATAAAGTGCACCACCAGCCAATCCGCATCCGGCATCCATTGAATCCGCACGTGGCATTGCTCGCTGCCAAACGCGAATTCCTGTTCCACTTCGCTTTTTCCGCCTTCGATTTGCCGGAAAATCTCTTCAGGATCGGTCCTTAAAACATCGCGGAAAAAATTTACCCCTGGCGATTCGTTCCCATCACTGGGCTCTAAGTATTTCTTTCCCCGCTGGTTAACCAGCAGCACTCGGCCATCGCGCTCCAGCACCACAAGGGGCCCATCAGCGTAGTCGAGGAGTCCGCTGACGAAGGCCAACGGCAAGCCTTCAGTCGTTCCATCGGCCGATTTCGGTTGAAATACACTACCAGTCATCGAATTCCCCGCCACATTTTCAGAGTGGCAAATATTTTCCCATCGCAAACCTCAATCCTCGCAAAGCCTGTCTCTGAGTGTCAATGGTAAATGCGCTCCATTTGCACATTTCAGGAAAGAAAAGTGACAACCTTGCCACCCTCGCTCGTCCGCCGTGCGTTGCCAGCAAAAGGCTCTCTATAAAGCCTTTATATGCAGTGGGTTAAACATTTAATATCCTCTTAGAATATGGCATTCAATCTGCTCAAATCGTACTAGTTCTCCGGTACTACGAGCCCTTATGGAAACCCAGCTGCTTAAGGATGGTCGGCCAATGGAAATAGTTCAGCGCCGCCGATCACCCCGTATTCGCCTCCAAGTCCCGGTTTTTCTGCGGGCCATTGACGCATCTGGTTCCGAATTTATTGAGCTCACTCGCACCGTAAACATTAGTGCCAACGGAGCCTGTATCGCTTCAACCCGGATCCTTCGCCCGGACCAGATCATTCATCTAACAATCCCAGCCCCGGCCCCCGCCTCATCATCAAGTTTCGTTCCGAGTGAAACTCCTCCCATTACGGCCAAAGTGCTTCGACAGGACGCCGTGGGGGAGCTTCGCCTCTTTGGTCTGGAATTTCTCCGCTCGCTTGAGTAAATCGCGGCACTTTTTTAGACCTTGACCCAAGCCATTGGGTATTTTTGTTACATCGGCTTGACGCAACCTTCCGGCCTTCCCGTCCTCCATTGACTCTATGCTCTTTTTTTGTAATAAGATAACCCGCAATTCGGCTCCGGTCCCATTTGTTGCCAGGCGAGTCCTGCCTGAAGTCGATTGGACTTCAGCTTGCTCCCATAGCATGTGAGAAAGCTCCCAGTGCTTTCCCCAAACCCCGCGGGGATAGGCGAGACAGGTATATTTCGTTTATGCCCAACCCCGGCGCTTCTGCGCCTGCGCGCTTGCCCATGGAAGATTCATATCTTGAGCTTCTGGCGGACACGCTGGAATCTCTGGATCTTCCCGCTCGAGGTCAATTCCTCCAGCGCTATTTTCGAACGATCACCCATCTTGATTTGCGCGAAAGCCAGTGCAATCAACTTTGGGACGAGATGCTGACACGGCGTCGCGAGCTCGGCGAACACCTGGGGCGCCAGGTTTCTCTAAAAACTGCCCTCATGGATGTGCTGTCCTCAGCCGGGCTGTTCCGCGTTCCGATCATCATCGAATACGACGAACTCAAAAAACTGCAATTCAACGCGGTCACCGATCCGCTGACCGGTCTATACAATCGCCGCATATTTGCAGAATCCTTTGAAAAAGAATTAAATCGCGCGCGCCGCTACAACCTTCCGCTCGGCCTCGTTATTCTCGACATGCATCGCTTTAAGGAAGTAAATGACAAGCACGGCCATCCCCGCGGGGATGATGTATTGCGCGCGGTGGCCGTTACGCTAAAAAAAGCGCTGCGAACTTCAGACTCGGCTTTTCGCATTGGCGGCGATGAATTCGCTTTGCTGTTGCCGCAAACAGACGCGGCGCAAGCCCTTGCTCTAAGTCGCCGCGTGGAAACCGTATTCGAAGAGCAACTGCGGCCCATGCAACTCAGCGTCTCGGTCAGCATGGACCATGGCGTCGCTAACTTTCCGCTGGACGGCGAACAAGCGGACCAGTTGATCCGTGTCGCGGACGAGCGACTCTATCGCTTGAAACATGCCAATCACAACAAGACCGCAGGCGGTACTTTCCGCGGAGAGCCCTCGCGTCCGGCTGATTCGCCGCCTCCGGCAGCCGTTCGAACTTCCGCAGAACGCGCCGCTTCTCCAGCAAAAGCCCTTTCCCTTGAAGCCAAGCGCAGTCCGGACAAAGCGGAAGCCACGACAACCGCGGACGCCTCCGTCACCGCGGCAGGCATTTCAGCGGATCCCCAAATTCCCGCCGCCCGCGTCTTCACCGTCGAACGCAAAGCCGAACGCGTGTCTATGACAGGTACGAACGCCTATGCCGTCCTTGGCGATCAGGGCGCAAAGCGTGCCCGGGTTCTCGATCTAGGTTTTGGTGGGGTAGCTCTTGAATTGGATGCCGTCGAACCATTCCCGGAAAGTCTCCTCGCTATTCTTCACGTTCCGATTCTTCCGCCGGTGCGCGTGTACTTGAAACCTGTATGGACACAAACCATGCCGCAAGGTGCCTACCGGATTGGGTGTGCCTTTGTTTCCTGACGGCGGGATTTCGGCCATCGCTCCAACCAGCCCCAACGTCTAATGGCGCCGTTGCCGGAGATCAAGTTGGCTGGCCCACAGTTCGATTGCGGTCCTCAGGTTGACATTCAGCCTCTGTGATGAAAGAAATCTCAGAAAAGAACGAGAGGAGTTGGTGGGATTATTGGTCAGTATGCACACTGAGGCGATGGCATGATCTCACAGGCTCAGAGTTACGCCTTAAGTGTTGCCTGGGTGGGTGGCTGGGGATTCCTTTTCTTTACGTATCCCGAGGGTTTGTGTCGGATTTTCAGAATGAAGAGTCCGACGCCCAAAAGAATCAAACTCATCAGAATAACGGGGCCATTGAATTGGCCATTGTCTTCATTTCCTCCATTCTGTGCGCAATTTTTGGTTTCCGCTGAAACTGTACCTCTGCACCGCCTTGGCTTGGCAGATGTCGACTCTTCCCGTATAATTACCAATTGCCTCGCGACCTAGCGACGCGGCTGTAGTACCGTGACCTTGTCCGGTAAGCCGTGCAGACCGGACGCGACAGACTGGAGCCTCACCAATGAAACCCGGAATTCATCCTGACTATCACCAGGTAAACGTGCACTGCGCCTGCGGCAACAACTTCCCCACGCGCTCAACTATCAAAGGTGACACTCTCAAAGTCGAAATCTGCTCCAACTGCCATCCTTTCTTCACCGGCAAACAAAAGCTGATCGACACCGCCGGCCGCGTCGAACGCTTCACCAAGAAGTACGCCGACGCTGCTGCGAAAAAAGAAGCCGCCGCCAAAAAGTAACTCGCATCTTCGTAAAATTCTCCACTCGGGACGGGCCCCAAAGCCCGTCCCTTTTTCTTGCTCACGAGGGTTCCTGTTCGCTCGGCGCCCTCTGTGCAAAAGTGGCTGCTTCCAACTGTCGACTGTCAACTTCGCCTCTTCCGTGTAAAATACAAATCCAACGTGGCTACCCAATCCCGCATGTTCGAAGGCGCACCTTCCGGCTCACTCGTCGAAACCGCCGCGCCACGCGTCACTCTTCGGAACCACTTCAACCACCCCTTTGACTCCGCCATCGCCGCCGCCCGCACCTGCTACGCCCAGCAGCTCATCACGCCGGAAGAAATCACCGACAAGCAGCGCCTCAACATCGGCGCGGCCACCTTCTACAGCGGCCATCACACCGTATTTCAACACGCCACGTTCGAGTTCGGACTGGAAAATATCAGTCGCCAGTTTGTCTGGTCCTTCCTGCACGCGCATCCTTTCTACAATTCCGAGCAGCAAAGCCAGCGATACGTTCGCATGGATCGGGTGCAAGCCTACGTCCCCCCCGTCGATCTCTATTTCAATGCACAATGCAAAGAAATCTACGAACAAGCCATCGCGCGGGCCTGGAACTCCTATCGCGAACTCTCGACGCTTCTGGTCGGCGACACCCGCGCCATCCTAGGCGACATCTGGCACCTTGGACCCATGTCCAATCCCAAGCGCGTACAGAAAATCGAACGTTCCGCCGAAAAACGCGCCATCGAAATCGCGCGTTACGTTCTCCCCGTCGCAGCCTTTACCACCATGGTCCACACCATCTCCGGCATCGTCCTTCACCGCCTCTGGCGCATGAGCGCCGCATCCGACACGCCGAGTGAGACGCGCGCCGTCATCGGCGCCATGGTCGCTCACGTACGAGAGATCGATGCTCAATTCTTCGACCGTTTCGGCACCCAGCCGCTCGATGAAATTCCCGAATTCAAAGATGTCACGCCTGTAGCCTCGGCGGGGGAAGACTTCGCTCGCGAGTTCGATGCGAAGCTGGCAGGCAAAACTTCCAAACTCGTCGACTATTCTCCGAGCGCCGCAAGAGTAATGGCCGAATCCTATCGCGCCGTGGTCGGCCTAACCGAAGCTCAGTGCAGCAATGGCGAGGCCATCGACCGTCTCCTGAATCCTGCGAGGAATCTCTACCGCCTGGAAACGCTGAACGTCGGCGTTCACGCTCCGCAAATGCGCGCCCTGCAGCACGCGAGCTACACGTTTGCCAAAAAAATCAGCCACACCGCCGACAGCCAAGACCAGCGCCACCGCATGGTTCCCGGCTCCCGGCCACTCCTTACGCTAGCCGACACGCGCGCCCCCGACTACATTACCCCGCAGCTCCTGCGAGACAATCCCCGCGCCCTGGAAGTCTATGATCGCGCCATGCAGGATGCCTGGACCGCCAAAAACGAGCTCCTCGATCGCGGCGTCTCCCCGGAAATCGCGCTCTATCTATTGCCCAACGCCAAATCCATCCGCCTCGTCGAGACCGGTTCCCTCCTGCACCTCCTCCACAAATGGACCATGCGCACCTGCTTCAACGCGCAAGAAGAAATCTACGCGGCTTCCATGGACGAAGTCAGCCAACTCCGTGAAGTCCAGCCCGAACTCTCTCGCTATATTGGCCCGCCCTGCCACCTGCGCGCCAATATCACCACCCCCATCTGCACCGAAGGTTCCCACTTCTGCGGCGTCAAGGTCTGGCTCGACTTCCCCAACGTCATCCGCCGCATTTGATTCGCAATCCGCCAAAGCAGAGCGACTCTAAACCGCAAGATCTAAGAGCCATCGGCGGTAAGAGCCATCGGCAATTGCGTCACCGGCGTCCAGGGCGCCCGCAACGGCTGAAACGCGCAGCCCCAACCGCTCATCTAAGTTGCCAGGTGGTTTCCCATGCCCGCTTTCCTGCGCTCTTGCTTTGCGGTCCTCGCCGCGACCGTCTTCACCCTCTCTTCCGGCTTGGCCTTCGATCATCCACTCTCTGATGAAGCCGTCCGGGAGGCTTACTTCCTCGGCCAGCGGCGCGACGAAACGACCGCTAACTTCCTCAACAAATATATCCAGCATCTTGCGCCACCTGAATCCGGTCCGTACATCTCCTACGTCTCGTTCTTCACCCCTTACGCCAACGCCGTCGAACTCTCCCGCCAGAACCAGCTGGGCGGCAGCGCCCAGGACGCCCTCCAGGAGTACAGAAAGCATGGCAGCATTGTCCGCGTCGTCATCACGATCGAATTCACGGCCAACTACAGCTTTCTGATCGAGAAGCCAACCAATTCCCGCTCCGGCTCCCCCACAGGTTATCAACTACGCTCGTCCGATTTTTGGCGCGATTTCAGTTATCGCGTCTTCCAGAAGGACCAGGCCATCCCTCCAGTACGCATGGAAGGCCAGGCCAGCTTTGCTTCGGCCGATGGCGTCAACAGTAATCTCACAGGAGCCGTCGTCACCCTGTACTTCGACGCCGAATCGATCGCCGCTTCTGACGACGCCGACGTGGTCATCGACACCACCAACAACCAGCAAGTCGTGGCTAGTTTCAGCCTCGCCAGTCTCCGCTGATCCAGCCCCGGCCAGGACGGCAACAGGTGAAACCTATTTTTCCTCTCGTCTCTCGCGCGCGCGACAAGGGGCATCGCAAGCGTGCGGTGCGCTCGTCGGTTCTTGCCGGAGGGATGAGGGGGATGGCGACAGACGATTCCAGCTGACTTGGCAACAACTTCACGATCTCCAGTGCAGGGTCACTGGTCCGGGCAGGGGATGGGCCGGCGCGACGCCGGTTCGCCGGGCCTCGAGCAGATTCGCTTTCAACGCGAAATACCACTTCGCCGGACGATCGGCATCATCAATCAACATCAATTTCGGATCATGCCGCAACCCTTCTGCCTGCTGGATCATCGTTTCCTGATCCTGCCGCAGAAACTTGCTGGCAAACACGCGAAACAGAAAAATCGGCAGAACAATATTCCACGCCGCCACAAAATCAATCCGGCACAAGTCGCGCCGCACCGGAGTCACGGTCGTCCGGCTGGAAAACCACAACCGTCCGCTGCGAATCTCTTCAAATCGCATGTTGGGCAGGACAAAATCAATCATCGTCGTGGTGTCCGACCCGGAAAAATAACGCAAAATCTTGTAGGGCGCGCTGTTGGAGGAAGGTTCGTGCTTGCTCATGCGAAATCCATGAGCGATCGGTTCAAATTTCTTTTCTTTCTCGTGAATGCTGTGCCGGCTCCGCCAGTACCACGATTGATGCACAAACGGCCCGTGTGCCGGATCCATCAATCCGATGATCCCGTGATCCACATGGCAGGGCAGGTCGCAGGCCAGATGCGTAATTTTATATTTGTCGCTGAAAACCGGCAGCCGCGGCGCTTCCGGAATGGCGTCCGGCAAGCGCGTGCCGGGAGCGTTCATGTAAACCCAAACGTAGCCGTCCCGCTCTTCGCACGGAAAATGTCCAGCGAAGATCCGTTCCACTTTCAGCTTGTCTTGATCTGTCAGCGAAGGAATTTCCGTGCAACGCCCGCTGCACGCATCGAATTTCCAGCCGTGATAGCTGCACTCGACGGCTTGTCCGTCAAAACGTCCATAGGAAAGCGGAATCCCGCGATGGGGACAGGAATCGCGCATCGCAAAGGCTTTTCCGTCAGAGGTCCTGCCCAGCACCAGCGGCACTTCGAGCAGCATCGCGGTAACCAGTTTCTGTCCGGTAATCTGCGAACTGCGCAGCGCCGGATACCAGAAGTCCCACAGGAATCCCGACTCCGCCGCGCGCGAAGCGTCCCGCGCAGGCTCAGCGCTTGCTCCCAGAATCGTTTGTCCCGTATCGCTCATCGCGTCCCGTCGCGGGCGAAAAAACCACGCCCGGCAGCATCGTAGTATATCGCCCAATCCCGGAGCAACCTCGCGAACCCGCCTCATTTGCACGCAGGCAAATTTGACGCTATTCTGGGATATGTAGCTATGTACACTTCTTTCTATTAGCGATCCCTCCTGTCGCTCTGGTCCCAGAGCCGTATCAATCATTCTGCAAATTCGGTTGTCAATTTGGAGTTTCGCATTTTCGAATTCTCTGTCCAGAAAAGGATGTCCATGGCTACGTTCACACTCTCGGAAAAACTCGACCAGCTCGGAACCCGCTACGACGAACTGACCCAGGAGCTCTCCACCGCGGAACTCGTTACCGACTCGGCGAAATTTCAAAAAGTCGCCAAGCAGCACGCTGAATTGCAGCAAATCGTCGAAAAACACCGCCAGTTCAAGCAGATCGAAAAGGAACTGGCGGGCGCGCACCAGATGACCCTGGAAGCCGATGATGCCGAAATGAAGCAGATGGCCTATGAAGAAGAACGCGAGCTTCTCGGCAAAAAGGAAGTCATCGAACACGAACTGAAAGTATTGCTGTTGCCGAAAGATCCCAACGATGAGAAGAGCGTAATCGTCGAAATTCGCGCCGGTACCGGCGGCGATGAAGCCGCCCTTTTCGCCGGGGAACTTTTCCGCATGTATTCGCGTTATGCGGAAACACTCGGCTGGAAAGTGGAAGTCATGGAAAGCTCCGCTTCATCGCTCGGCGGAATCAAAGACATGGTTATTGCCATCAACGGCGACAAGGTCTATTCCAAACTCAAGTATGAAAGCGGCGTGCATCGCGTTCAGCGCGTCCCGGCGACGGAAACGCAGGGCCGCGTGCATACTTCGGCCGCCACCGTTGCCGTGCTTCCGGAAGCCGATGAAATTGATATCAAAATCGAAGCAAAGGATTTACGCATCGATACGTTCTGCTCTTCCGGGCCCGGCGGGCAATCCGTCAATACCACCTATTCCGCCGTCCGCATCACCCACCTGCCCAGCGGCCTCGTCGTGTCGCAGCAGGACGAAAAATCGCAAATCAAGAACCGTGCAAAAGCCATGCGCGTGTTGCGCGCTCGCCTCTACGAACAAGAAGAAGAAAAACGCCGGGCCGCCCTTTCCATCGAACGCCGTGGCCAAATCAAAACCGGCGACCGCTCGGAAAAGATCCGCACCTACAACTTTCCGCAAAACCGCGTCACCGATCACCGCATCGGACTGACCCTCCATCAACTCACCGACGTGATGGACGGCAAGCTCGCAGCGCTCGTCGACGGTCTGGTTTCGCACTACGAAGCTGAACGTCTGCAAGCCGAATTAGGCGAAGCCGGCAAATAATCTGAACGAGCCGCACACTCGAGCCGAACGGGAAGAAAATGGACATCCGCGAAGCACTCAAACACGGCATCGGCAAATTGCGCGACTCCCGCATCGAGTCCTACACGCTGGCTGCCGAGCTTTTGCTGCTGCACGCCATGGAGCGCGATCGCACTTGGCTTTACTCACATCCAGAGGAGCAGGTCAGCCCGCAGCAAGAACAGAAATATTTCGAATTCATTCAGCGCCGCGCGGCCGGAGAGCCAGTTCAGCATCTAACCGGCAAACAGGAATTCTGGAGCCTCGACTTTGCCGTCTCCCCGGACGTGCTCATTCCTCGTCCCGAAACAGAACACCTCATTGAAGTGGCACTCGATCGCCTGGCCGTGAGAGAAATTCGAGCCGGGCGCCCGCCCAAAAACACCGGCGAAGGGCTCTTGGTCGCCGACATCGGCACCGGCTCGGGCTGCATCGCCGTCGCGCTGGCCACGGAACTCCCGGCTGCCAATTTCATCGCCACCGACATCTCCCCGGCAGCACTGGCAGTAGCCCGACGCAACGCGACGCGCCATCTGGTAAGCGAGCGCATTCAGTTCATCGAATGTAATTTGCTCGAAGGCTCTCCCCGCCAGTTCGACCTGATCGTCAGCAACCCGCCCTACATTGGCCTCAATGAAATGGATACTCTGGCTCGCGAAGTTCGCGACCATGAACCCGTTACCGCTCTCTACGGCGGCGAAGAAGGCTACGAACTCTACGCCGAGCTAATCACCCAAGCCGCCCGGTGTCTCGCGTCCGGAGGCCTTTTGGTCCTTGAGCTAGGCCACAAGAGTCTCCCGGCCGTCCAACCGCTGCTCGATGCCCCCACCTGGGCCCGCGCCGCCGTCACCAACGACCTCTCCGGCATCCCTCGCGTCGTCGCCGCCGAACGCTTATGATCTGAACGAGTTCTGATGCCCGCCGGGCAATGGGCCGTACCGGCATGGGCCAGAATTCAGCTGAGGACCGGGAATGGCAACCTTGCCGTCGAAATGCTTGGTTTTTTCTGCGCTGATGGTGCTCGCATGCGCTGTCCCGCCTGCCAGTTGCCAGCCGAGCGACGCCAAGAAATTGCTCCGCGACACACAGTCCCTCGATGCCCGTTCGGCAGGGGGCAAATCCTTCCAAATAATCGCTCGCTTTCTGGCGAAAAGCGCCGGAACGCCGGATGAAGCAGGAACCTACACCTTGCTGTGGATGTCTCCCACCGAGTGGAAAGAAGAAGTTCGCACCCCGGATTTCACCCAGGTACGCCTAGCGGGAGCTGGAGGAATTTGGGAAGCACGCGAGCCCTACTACCAATCGCTGCGCGTCTGGCAATTGCTGCAGGCTTTGGCTTTTTCCAGCAGGCTCAGTCTGTGGACGCGGGAAAAAACCGGTAAGGTTCTGCAGACGGAGAGAAATGGTCTCCCGCTGCGCTGTGTCACCATAAAATTCGGAGGCCCGCTCAGAGAACTCTGCTTTGCCAAAGATGCGGATCGCCTGGTCAGTGAGTATTACCGACCTGCCGGTCGGACGTACAATTTCTCCGAATACAGTGCGATCGGTGACAGGACCTTCCCCCGCCACATCCAGGTGTATGACGGCAGCGAGCTGGCCGTAGATTTTTCAGTTACCGCCCTTCAGGAAAATCCCTCTACAGAAGGCAAGCCGCTCGCGAAGCCGGACCAAGCCGTCTGGCGCGCATGGTGCGGCAATCCCGAGCCTGCCCTTCCCCATCCTCTGCCCGGCAAAGGCGCGACGGCCCTGAAATCTTCTGTCACCTTTTTTGGGATGATCGGAACGGATGGGAAATGGGCCAGACTGCGCATTCTTGAATCGAGCGATCCCGCAGCGGATGAATCCAACTTAAAAGTCGAAAGTATGCGACAGTTTTCGCCGGCTACCTGTGGTGGAACTCCGGTTGTAGTTGATACTGCATTTCGCAGGTGAGGGTTGGCCATGCCGGATTTGGCACGATTTCGGGCAATCCATGGGCCGCCGGAGGAGCGGGCCGAGGCTGCCGTTTCCTCCATTTTACATGTGGATATGGACGCCTTTTTTGTTTCAGTGGAGCTTCTGGAACGGCCGGAGCTGCGAGGGAAACCGGTGGTGGTGGGCGGCCGGCCGGACCAGCGTGGCGTGGTTTCTGCCGCCAGCTATGAAGCGCGAAAATTTGGAATACAGTCAGCCATTCCGTTGCGCACAGCCTACAAACTTTGTCCGCATGCGATTTTTCTCGACGGACATCACGCCAAATATTCAGAGTGGAGCGATAAAGTCGCGACGATTCTGGCGAAGTTTACGCCGGTGGTAGAAATGGTCTCAATCGACGAAGCGTATCTCGATCTCTCCGGGACGAATCGCTTGCATGGGCCTCCGCTGGCCGCGGCTGACACCCTCTTGCGGATGATTACAGGATCAACCGGGCTGCCCTGCTCTGGCGGGCTGGCGGCAACGCGGTTGGTGGCCAAGGTGGCTTCCGAGCAGGCCAAGCCGCGCGGGCTGCTGTGGGTCGCTCCGGGCAGCGAACAGATGTTTCTGGGGCCGCTCCCGGTCCGCAAAATCCCCGGCATCGGGGAAGTAACCGAACGCGCTTTGCGGGCCCTGGGCATCGAGTCGGTAGAACAAATCGCAGCTCAGCCTCTGGAGCGCCTTGAGAAAATATTTGGGCAGTGGGGTACCGCGCTTTATCGTAAATCGCGGGGCGGCGATTCCTATGAATTCGTTATCGACGCCGAGCCAAAATCGATTTCGCAAAACAATACGTTCGGCGAAGATACCAGCGATGTTGAAGAAATGCTGGCGATGATCAGCCATCTTTCACAGAAAGCGTGCAAGCGGTTGCGCGAGGCGGGGCTCGGCGCACGCACGCTAACTTTGACGATCCGTTACGCCGGGTTCGACACCTACACGCGCTCGAAGACCCTGCCGGAGCCGCTGCGGCTCGACGCCGACATTTTTGAAGTGTTGCAGAGTCTATTTCACGAGCATCGCGACAAGAAACGCAAAGTCCGCTTGCTCGGCGTGGGCCTCAGCGGTCTCACCCATGGTGGTGAGCAACTCGATCTGCTGGACGCCGAGCGCCGCGCGAAATTGGAAAAACTCACTCACGTCACGGACCAGCTTCGCGACCGTTTTGGTTTTGGGAAGGTACAATTCGGCGGCTCGCTCCGCCGCGAAGACGACTAACGGCGTGCGTTCCACCCGCAATTCATGCCCCACAATGCGTAGCGCTTTGATCGCGCGATTTCACCTATAATCCAGTGGATGAGCCCGCCAGTCCCTCCCGCTGCTCCGCAACCCCCAGCGAAGCCGAAATCCGCGCGCTTTGGCGGACAGTTGTACGATTTCTGGCAGCGCATCAGCGAAGGCCGCCAGATTGATGATCTTTGGTCGCAATTCGCCGCCGATGCGCGGGCCAGCTACGGTTTTTATGGCCGCGACGTGGATTGGGAGCAGATCCAGAAGCTTCCGCGATGGCGAAGGCCGTTCCACGTAGCGCGGCAATTTTTCTGGGCGCTGCTGCTGAAAATGTCGCCGGCGCGACGGGTCCTGGTGCTGGTTGCCCTGGTTCTTCTGGTTGTCTCCGGAGTCAAATTCCAAGTTGGAGATAGGGCATCGGTGGATTTTCGGTTCGAAATGGCGGCCGCCGTTCTTTTTCTTTTGCTTCTTTCCCTGGAGCTGGCCGATAAAGTTACGATGAAACGCGATTTGGAGATCGCGCGCGAAATTCAGACCTGGCTGGTTCCCGCGCACCCCCCGGCGGTTCCCAACGCGGATATTGCCTTTGCAACACGCCCGCAAAATTCGGTTGCCGGAGACTATTACGACGCTTTCTACCCGAACGCCGATGGCCCCGATGGCAAACTTCTTGTCGTGATCGCGGATGTTGCCGGGAAAAGTGTTCCGGCGGCACTGCTTATGGCGACGCTGCAGGCGAGTTTGCGAACGATTGCCGGCGAAGGAGTTTCCCTCGACATTCTGGTCACGCGGCTGAATCGCTATGCTTGTGCCCACAGTTTGGGCGGTTTGCGGTTTACCACCGCGGTGATTGCTGAGTTTGAACCAGCGACGCGGCGTTTTACCTACGTAAACGCCGGACACAATGCCCCGATTCTGCATCGAGCGAACGACACGACGGAACAGCTCGATGTCGGTGGTTTACCGCTGGGCATCGAGCCGACCGTGGTCTATGACAAAGCAACGCTGCATTTGAGTTCCGGCGATTCGCTGATTTTCTTCACCGATGGTGTCGTCGAAGCTTTTAACTCGGCAGGAGAAGAGTTTGGGAATGGACGCTGGCTTGCCGCGATTCGCACTCTTCCTAATATTTCCGCGCAGCAGACTCTGGAGTTTCTCATGAAACGCGTTGACGATTTCGTGGGGGCTACGCGGCAGTCCGACGACATCACTTGTCTGGTTTTCCGCAGCATCTAGGCTTTTCCGGCAAGCGTTAACACTCCATTCGACACTTCTCTCCCGTTCACTTGCGCAGTGGCGCATACTTAGGATGTGACGCCACGCGAGCTGGCCAATTCGATTTGCGAAACGTTGCAACGCAACGGGCAGCAAGCGCTGCTGGTCGGCGGCTGTGTACGCGACCTATTGCTGGGGCGCGAACCAGCGGACTACGACGTCGCGACTGACGCAAAACCGCAACGGGTCATGGAGCTTTTCCCCGAAAGCGTGCCGGTGGGCGCGCAATTCGGCGTAATTTTGATTCCACGCAACGGCATGAAGGTGGAAGTGGCCACGTTCCGTTCCGATGTTGGTTATTCCGACGGGCGCCATCCGGACACTGTGGAGTTTTCATCCACCCCGGAAGAAGACGTGTTGCGCAGAGATTTTACGATCAATGGTCTGCTGATGCGGCCGGATACCGAAGAGATTTTGGATTTTGTGGACGGGCGCGCGGATTTAAAGGCCGGAGTGATTCGCGCAATCGGCGAGGCGGAGCGGCGTTTCGCCGAGGACAAATTGCGGATGATGCGCGCGGTGCGGTTTACCGCCCGCTTCGGGTTTGTGCTGGAACAGAAAACAGCGGAAGCGGCCTACAAACTGGCTCCGCAAATTCGCCAAGTCTCTGCCGAACGCGTGCGGGAAGAACTAACCAAGATCCTGACGGAAGGCGCCGCCCGTCGTGGTTTTGAATTTCTTGACGCTACCGGCTTGTTGCCGGAAGTGCTTCCGGAAATTGCGGCGATGCAAGGTGTCGAGCAACCGCCGCAATATCACCCGGAAGGCGATGTGTGGATTCATACTCTGCTGATGCTGGAAGGTTTGCCGAAGGATTGCTCGGCGACCCTGGCATGGGGCGTTCTCCTTCATGACGTTGGTAAACCTCCCACGTTTCGTTCGGCGGCTGAGACCGGAGATCGTATTCGCTTCGACAATCACGTTGCGGTTGGCGTGAAAATGGCGGAAGCCATTTGCCGCCGTATGCGCTTCTCAAATGAAGAAACCGAACAAATTCTGGCGCTTGTCGATAATCATATGAAATTCAAGGATGTCGGCCAGATGCGGGCATCCACATTGAAACGATTTGTACGGATGCCGCACTTTGCCGAGCACATGGCGCTGCACCGGCTCGATTGTCTATCGAGCCATCGGCACCTGGATGCCTACGAATTTGTGGGCAAGGTGCTGGCCGAGACGCCACCCGAGCAGATTCGCCCCCAGCGGCTGCTGACGGGCAATGACTTGCTCGAGATGGGTTACCAGGCTGGTCCCGAGTTCAGCAGGGCTCTGACGGCCCTCGAGGATGCCCAGCTCGAGGGCACGGTGAATTCACGGAGCGAGGCCAGAGAGTTCATTCAGGAGCATTTCCAAAAGAAGGCGCAGAACGCCTGAAGCTCATCGGGACCGAAGCCCGGCAGGGTATCGTTCAAGAAGCGGATCAGCTAGTAAGTAATTGAAAACAGGTAACATCCATGAGGGATTGCCAAGTCGAGCGGCCCGGTGCTAGGATGTGAGTGTTAAATGCTAAGATTTTATTACTGCGAATAGTTCACTTGTGCACCTTTTTTCTGTAGGGGGCATCTAAATTTCTACAGCGCGGCACTGCAGTTGGCTGCGCTTTAGACTAGGGGAAATCATGGCTGACAAAAAATACGCTGTGCCGGACGTTCTTCCCATTCTTCCTGTGCGGGATACCGTCCTGTTTCCGGGCGCAGTTTTGCCTCTGACCGTGGGCCGCGAGAGTTCCTTGTCTCTCGTAAATGCCCTGCAGGGTGAGGACAAAATGTTGGGTGTGGTCGCGCAGCTCGATCCGCGCGTCGAGGACCCGTCTGCCGCCGACCTTCATAAGGTAGGGACGCTGGCAAAAGTCCATAAGACGGTAAAGATGCCCAACGGCAATGTGGTGATTTTCTTGGAAGGGTTGCAACGCATCAATGTCGTGGAGTTGATCGGCCTGCGACCGTTCCTGCGGGCCCGCATTGAATCGCAACCAGATACCGGCGGCGAGATGGATGCGGAGCTGGAAGCCCTGCAGCGCAACGCGCAGGACTTGTTTCGCGACGTGGTAAGCCATTCACCGCAGCTTTCAGACGATTTGCAATCGGTCGCGCTGAATATCGATGATGCGGGACGACTCGCGGACTTTATCGCCGGGACCCTGCCCTCCCTTTCCACCCTGCTGCGCCAGGAGCTGATCGAGACTCCCAGCGTGCGCAAGCGCTTGGAAACGTTGATTCGTGAGCTGTCCAAGGAGCTGGAAGTTCTCGAACTGCGCTCCAAGATTCATGACCAGGTGCAGGAGCAGGTAAGCCAGAACCAGCGCGAATACTTGCTGCGCGAGCAGATGAAAGCGATTCAGAAAGAACTCGGCGAATCCGAAGACTCCACTCAGGAGATCGACGAACTGCGCAAGAAGGTTGAAGAAGCAGGACTCTCTCCCGAGGCGAAAAAAGAGTGCGATCGAGAAATCAAGCGGTTGTCGAAGATGACTCCGGCTTCGGCCGAATACATGGTGTCTAGGACCTACCTGGAATGGATGACTTCGCTGCCATGGGCAAAATCGTCGGGTGCCGAAGATATCGACATCGCGAAGGGCAAAGTGATTCTGGATGAAGATCACTATGACCTGGAAAAAGTAAAAGAGCGCATCCTGGACTATCTCGCGGTGAAAAAACTGCAACCGGGAATGAAGGGACCGATTCTGTGCTTTGTCGGGCCTCCGGGCGTTGGCAAGACCTCGCTCGGGAAATCCATTGCGCGCGCGCTCGGGCGAAAGTTCGTGCGCATCGCACTCGGCGGCATGCATGATGAAGCGGAAATTCGCGGCCATCGCCGGACCTACATCGGAGCGCTGCCAGGACAAATCATCCAGGGCTTGAAGCGCGCTGAGAACAACGACCCGGTCATGATGCTGGACGAGGTCGATAAACTCGGGCGCGACTTCCGCGGCGACCCATCGTCGGCGCTGATGGAAGTACTCGACCCGGAACAAAACAACGCATTCCGCGATCACTACCTTGACGTGCCGTTCGATTTGTCAAAGGTGCTTTTCATCGCGACCGCCAACTGGCTCGATCCGATTCCGGAGCCACTGCGCGACCGCATGGAAATCATCGAACTGCCCGGCTATACGGGTGAGGAAAAGCTGCACATTGCCCACAAATACCTCATCCCCAAGCAGGCCGCCGAGCATGGTTTGAAAATCGGCGAGCAACTGGAGTTCACGGATGAGTCTTTGCGCGAGATCATCCACAGCTTCACTCGCGAAGCGGGCGTGCGCAACCTCGAACGCGAAATCGGTACGGTTACGCGCAAGCAGGCTCGCCGAATCGCGGAAGGCAAACTGGACAAAATGACGGTTACGCCGGAAATCGTGCGCGAGTATCTGGGCGTGCCGAAATTCCGCACCGAAAAGGAAGTCGAAGAGCGTGTCAAGCGGCCTGGAGTGGCCGTGGGGCTGGTGTGGACGCCGGTGGGCGGCGACATCATCTTCATCGAAGCGACCAAAATGCGCGGCGGCAAGCAGTTCACCATGACCGGGCACTTGGGCGAAGTGATGCAGGAGTCCATGACCGCGGCGCTGACGTGGGTTCGCGCCAACGGCGAACGCTATGGCATCGATCCGGACTTCTTCCGCAAGCAGGACGTGCATATTCACGTGCCGTCGGGCGCGGTGCCAAAAGATGGACCTTCGGCTGGCGCGGCGATGGTGACGGCACTGGTTAGCTTGCTCAGCGGGCGACCGGTGAAGCACAGACTGGCAATGACCGGTGAAATGACTCTGTCCGGCGTGGTGCTGCCGATTGGCGGCGTCAAAGAGAAGGTGCTCGGAGCGAAGCGCGCGGGCATCACGCATGTCCTCTTGCCCGCGGACAATGAGCCGAACGCGGTAGCGGATCTGACGCCGGATATTCTCGGCGATATGAAGATCACCTATGTGCGCACGCTCGATGAAGTTCTTGAGCATGCGCTACAGAAGGATGCCGTGGTGGCTCCGATTGTTCCCCCTCCTGCAGCCGGAGCGAAGGACGTCAATCCCGATGGGACGAGTGCCATTCACTAAAGAATAGGCCAAAACTCACACTGGGCCCGGCGCGATTTCCGCCGGGCCTTTTTTTTTGCGGAAAAGCGAACCGGCAAAGTTGCACGCCAGGACCAGGCGAAGGACGAAGGACCTGCAGCGGGCCCCGGAGTGCGTTCGCGTCCGGCCATCAACCGAGCTCGGGGGCCCCGCATGATTGCGCAGAAAACAAGAGTGGAGAATGCGGGGGAACCAAGTCCTGTTAACATGACCTTAGGTATGGTGCAGGAAAAAGCAATTTTGCCGGACTTGCCGGGCTCGCTGGCTCAGCGTTTGCCGGAAACCCTGCTGCGTGAACGGATTGTGCCGCGTTTCGTCGACAACTACGTGCTGGACAACGGGCGGCATGCGCTGCAAGTGCATGCCGCGCTTTATCGCGATCTGCTGAATCTCTTGCAACGGGAGGGACTGCTGGCAATTTGCGCCCGCAGCCTGGATGTCGTTTGCAACGAACCGCCGCCGGTCGGCAAGGCCAAACCGCGGCCCATGTTGCGGAAGGATGCGGCGATTTTTCGGCGAAAGTTTCTCGCCGCGTTGACCCGTCAAATGAAGTGGACCGCCGGCGACGCTCTCGATTTTCAGTCGGACTTGCAAATGTATGAAGAATTAATCGCCCGGGCGAATTCAACACGGCGCACCCGAAAACCATTTGAGGCCGCCAACCACCCGTTCGTGGATCGTTGCGCGTTCGTACTGGATTCCTCGTTTATGGAGAAAGCGCGGCTGGCGAGCAGCAAAGCGTTGACCGACATTGAGAATTTGGGCGCGACGATCGTAGCGGAGGAATTGCAGAAGCGCGGGGCGAAGTAAACTGCGCGTCGGGAGCGCAAGAAACAGATTCGCTAGAGAGAGATTTGCTGTCAGTCGAGTGCGCCCGGGAAGATTTCCTGGCCCGCCAGTGCTGTGTAGAAGCCGTACAAGGCGAGCGCGACGATGACAGCCATGCCGACAATGGCATTTGCCGCGTACCAGCGAGACCAGTGCGTGGTGACCGGAGAAACAACCAGAATATTCTGAACGACAAGACCGGTAACCAGCGCAACCAGTCCAAATCTCCGCAGCACAAGGTAGATCGATAGCCAGATGACCGCCGATGCGATGAACGTGGCCCACGCGTAGTCGCCTCCGGAATTGGTGATCGCTCCGATGAAAACAATGACGGTCCCGGCAAGCCAGTCCTTCCTGACGACCAAACGAAGCAGAAAGAACAAAAAGAAAATCAGCAGCGTGTAGAGGACGAAAATCCATGTGTAGTGCATGGCCAGGCCCAGGGAGTTGCGGAGGCTCACCAGTGTTTCGCCGGCCACAAATCCCGGTTCGGGGGGAAGTTTGCCGAATGCAGGAAGCAGGAAATTGTCGAAGCTTTCGAAAATGGTGAGCAGCACACCGTACACCACGCCGATCAGTATGTCGCGGCCGACCAGGGGGTCGCGGAGATTTCCGCCGATCAGACGCGACCAGGAAATGATGGTATGGGGATCGCGTTTGCGGACAAAGGGTTCCAGAGCGAAATACAAGAGTCGCGCGAGGGAAGAAACGAGGAAACCCCAGGCAAGCGCAAAAATAGCAAGATCAAATTCGTCGATCGAAGGCAGGTGGTGAGCGCGCAACAGCCACATCGCGAGGAATGTGAGCAAAATGAAATTGGCCAGTCGCTGCGAACCCCGCGCATCGCCGCGATTCAAGCGGTGATGTCGGCGCACCACAAACAGGCTGGCAACAATGATGGCCGAGAACAAGGTAACCAGCAGGATCACGGCCAGCTGTTGATGTGTGGAACGATTGCGCACGACATCGCGGGGCGGGTGATCCCAATCCCAAGGGTGGAGCGAATCGAAATAGACCGGTTTGCCATGGAACGAGGCGGCTTCAATACGCAAGGAGATGTCGGGCTGCTCGGGCACCGAACCGGTCCACGCGCTTCGACTATCGGTGGGCTGAAGAGCGGCCCAGGCAGGTTGCGTCGGGTGGAACGCGTTCAGGTCCAGCCCGGCCGAGGCGAACGGGGGGGTTCAACGGACGACCGCCGGCGCTTCTTCTTTCTGGGGGGCAATGGCCTGGAAATAGACAAGGCGCCCTTCCATATCCAGCATAAGTGTGGTCATGCCGGAAAGCTCCATGGGCGGATCCGATGTGGTGACCACGCCAGAACCATCGGAAGAGAAAAAACGCATCGGCTCCATCAGGCGCGGGCTGGTGCGATACCAGAAGAGGATTGGGGCCGGCCGCGCGTTGCGCAAGCGCAGCCACCGTGTCTGCGACTTGTCCTTTTCTGAAATGTAATTTGTGTAGTTATTGTCCCCGAAAATCCCATACGCCGTATCTGCGGGCGGACTCGAGTAGCCGAATTGGCTAAGAATTTCTTGTGCCCGCGCGGCAAGAACTTCAGGAGGCTTTTCCAGCGGCGTGAGATTGCTGATCTTGAAGCGATCGGCAATGAACATGTAGGCGGCGAGCCCGAGCACGACAGTGGAGAAAAGAGCAAGCGCGAGATTGGGGCGCAGGCCTTCGGTCTTTCCCGCTGCGGCGACCATTGCCGGCGAAGGGGTTTCGCCTGCAGCGAGTGCGGCTGCAAGAGGATCGCCTCCAGGGAGGGCGGCGGCGACTTGCAACGCGGAAGTTGGCCGATCGGCAGGCTCTTTTTCCAGGCAGCGGAGGACGACGCGCTCGATGAGCGGGTCCAGATCGCGCACAAATGTGGCGGGATTGCTGATACGTTCGTCCTCACGCAGCTTCATGAGTTCGGGAAGAGTTTTGGCGTCAAAGGCGCGTTTGCCGGTGAGAATCTCGTAAAGGATCAGACCGAGCGAGTAGATGTCGCTTCTGATGGTGACTTCTTTTCCGGCGAGCTGTTCCGGCGCCATGTAGGCGGGAGTGCCGGCGCGAACTTCCGCTCCTTGAATGGTGGCGGCGAGCCCGGCAAGGCCGAAGTCGGTGATGCGAATTTTTCCTGCGCCATCGAGCATGACGTTGGCGGGCTTCATGTCGCGATGGATCACGCCGCGTTCGTGCGCCGCAGCCATCCCCGCGCAGATTTGACGGGCGATTTCGGTGGCCTTGTCCGGAGAGAGACGGCCGATGCGACGGACAACGGAAGCCAGGTCCTCACCGTCGATATATTCCATGGTCAGGAAGGGAGTGCCATCGGCGTCGCCGATGTCGAACACGCGGCAGACATTGGGATGCGAAACCTGGCGGGCAATGCGCACTTCGGAATGAAAGCGGGCAAGAGTGGCGGCGTCTTCTGAAAGGCTGGCTGGTAGAAATTTTATGGCGACCAGTTGGCCAAGGCGCAGATCTTCGGCGCGGTAGACTTCGCCCATGCCGCCGCGCCCGGCGAGCGCGACGATGCGATAGCGTTCGGCCACAATCTGGCCGGGAGCGAAACGGCCGCCGCTGATGCTGTCAGAAGAACTGGAAAGCGTACGGTTTGTGGCGGCATGGCGCGGTGTGGTGTGCGCGGATGGAGAGGAAGGCGGACGAAGGGGAGTTCTGGCAATCGGAGGCGGTGTACCTGAGGCCAGAGTTTCGCCGCCGTAATCTTCTTCGTGGCCAACAACGGTGGGCGAGGTGTCGATGTCCGGTGGCGCACTGGTCGACGGAGCCGCGGGAGCTCCGCAAGAGGAGCAGAAACGTCCCTTGTGAGGGAGCTGTGCGCCGCAGGTCGAACAAAACATAGGACTGGGAGTTTACCACTGCACCGCTAGCGGACGCGATGGGAGGCGCCCCAGATCCTCAGTTAGGCAATTCGTTCGACTTGGACGGCGGTGCCATAGGCCAGCACTTCGGTAACCCCCTGCATGACTTCGGTGGCGTCATAGCGCATGCCGATTACCGCGTTCGCGCCGTGCTCGGCCGCGTGCTGCAGCATGAGTTCAAACGCATCTTCGCGCGTCTTTTCGCAAAGATTTGTGAGAATCGTTATATTTCCGCCAACAATTGTCTGCAGAGCCGCGCCCAGATTGCCAATCACGCTACGCGAACGCACGATAATCCCGCGCACGATTCCGCAGTTTCTGACGATTCGGTAGCCGGGAACATCCAAACCCGATGTGACCATTGCAGCGTCCACTCGTGGCATTTTGCTCTTCTCCTTGTTAACGGTGTTTACCGCTGCGATTCTACCCTGTTAAACAGCACTTGGGCAGTATTGCCGCTCTGTTATCCTCGAAAGACGTGGAAAACCTATTCTATTTTCTGGCCGCACTCCAGATTCTGGTCGGCCTTTACCTCATCTGGCAAGCGGTGCAATGGCTGGGATATGTCCGGCGGCGTTTGCTGACCGACCCAGGGTTTTATGCGCCGCGCATCGCCTTGTTCTGTCCGTGTAAAGGAATTGAGCCGGGCCTGGAGAGGAATCTGGTTTCGCTGACTGAATTTGATCATCAAAACTATGAAATTTTCTTTATCCTGGCGTCGGAATCGGATCCTGCCCACAGTATCGTGAAACGCGTCGCCTCCGGCTCAAAACCAAAAGCGCATGTCATAATTGCGGGCGCTCCGGAAGGCTGCGCCGAAAAAGTGCACAATCTGGTCGTTGCCATTGAGCAATTGCCGCCGGAATTCGACATCTTCGTATTTGCGGACTCAGATGGGCGCCCGGGTAAAACCTGGCTGCACCACCTTTCCGCTCCTCTAAACGATTCACGAATCGGTGCAACAACCACCATGCGCTGGCTGATTCCCAACCGCAACAATCTGCCAACGGCGCTATTAGCTGCGTGGAATGCGCCGCTGGTAACGATGCTCACAGAAAAGGGAAAAAATTTCTGCTGGGGAGGCGGCACAGCAATCCGCCGCAGTGTATTTGAACAACTGGAAATTCTCGATGAATGGAAGAATTCTGTCAGTGATGACTACTCGATGACTCGCGTGTTGGAACGCGCAGGACGCTCGATTGTATTTGTGCCGGAGTGCTTGACGCTTTCCTTCGTCGAAACCGATTTTGCCGGACTTATGGAGTTCACAAATCGGCAGATTCTGATCACCCGCGTTTATTCCGACAAAATCTGGGGAATGGCCGGAGCCACCCATTTGCTGTATTGCATCACTTTGCTGCTGGGGGTGATTGTTACGCTCGACAATGTAGTTCAGCAACTTCCCGCCTTTCACCTGGCTACCCTGACATTCCTTCCGATACTGCTCTCGGCGATTCGCGGTGCCCTCCGCATGATCGGAGTGACCGAAGCCCTGCCGGGATGGCGACGCCAGATTTCCAGTCTGGGCTGGATCTATGTTTTGCTCACCCTGGCCATCCCAGCCCTGTATGTGGTCAATTTTCTATCATCACTAATTTCGCGCAAGATGCGCTGGCGCGGCATTCAGTATGAATTGATTAGCCCGTATCACACCCGAATTCTAGAGCCCTAGTTTTATTGGGGGCTTATCCGGTCTTCGTTCGCGGGCAGCGGATGCTATCGCTTGCATAAATATTCACGCCCCAGCGCGACGACCCGCAAATAGAAATCGAAAGTCGCACGAGAATCGCCGTGTGATGGAAAATTTTCACCTGTGATGCAATTCCTACCTGTAAATCGATTCAATATCGGAATCAGCGTACCGCAAGTCCTTCATTCAACAACGGTTGTATTTTCTACCGTTCGGCAGAAAAAATGCACTGGTGAGAGAGGTTCGGTGAAACAATCGCAGACGGTTCGACCTGGAATTATTTTTCCCATGCCGCAATCGATGTGAGGGGTGCGAAGGCCCGAGTCAATAGCCCTCTTTCTTGGCTTCGTATCTGATTGCTGGACTAAACATCGGGCCCTTTTGGGGGTTCAAAAAACTAAAAAATCCACTGGTCTCAGGAATTCACGAGGCTGCATTCGGAGGGGTGCACGTGAAGGTAATCCGCAGGAGTGAACAGTCCCATCTTTCTCATCCCCGCACGGCTCTTCCCAGAGAGCATTATTTTTTCTACGAAAAGAATACCGGAGTTTCCCACTTTCACGTTGAAGCTGGTCCAGATGGCCGCTTTCCCGTGGATCAGGCTGCTGGCCTTCTTGCCATGCATTGCATGGTTCGCGGTCAGAGCCCGAATGACTATGTTGTAATGGTTCAAGCAGAGCATGACCTCTTGGAAGGATTAACGGAAAAAGCGGAAAAGCTACTGCAAGCAGGCCATTCTGTTGGTACTTCTGTCAAGCTGACGCGCCGCGAGGAAGAAGTTCTAGGAGGGATTCTGCGCAGTCAGGCCAATAAGGAAATTGCTTCAAGCCTCAACCTTTCCGAGCGGACTGTGAAATTCCACGTGTCTTCCCTGCTCGCAAAGTTTAGAGTTCGCGGACGTATGGAACTGGTTCGCGAAGCTTCTCGCCACACGTCTGGCGGGCCGCCAATGCCGATTCTTGCTGCCACCCGTGAAGTGCGTCCCACGTATGGTTCGGTTCCAGAGCCCTACATGGCCGTCCCTCGCACGGCAACGGTACTACCATTGAACTCCAAACGACAGTTGATGGCCTAACCGGCATCGTATGACCGGACAGAGAAAGGGCTGTTCCCTGGGGGAACAGCCCTTTTTTTTCGGCCGCAGGCGCGTTGCCGCTTATTTCTTTGCTGCGCCGTACAGTTCGGCTGCCTTGTCCCAATTTACAACGTTCCACCAGGCCTTAATGTAGTCCGGGCGAAGGTTCTGATACTTCAGATAGTAGGCGTGCTCCCAAACGTCGAGGCCCAGGACAGCTTTGCCACCCAGGAAATACGGCGTGTCCTGGTTGGGTGTCGAATCCACCACAAGCTTGCCATCCTTGACGATCAGCCAAGCCCAGCCGGAGCCGAAGCGGCCCGTCCCTGCGGCTGCGAATTTAGTTTGGAAATCGGCAAAAGACCCAAACGTGGACTTGATGTCATCGGCCAATGGTCCCTTGGGCTCGCCACCCCCACCCTTCTTCATCAGCGTCCAGAACAGTGAGTGATTCCAGTGTCCTCCACCATTGTTACGGACGGCCGCACGAATGGTCTCAGGGATCGCATCGAGGCCCTTTAAAAGTTCGTCAATCGTCTTGGATTGCAGATCGGCGTGACCATCCAGCGCCTTGTTGAGATTGGTGACGTAAGCTCCATGATGCTTGTCGTGATGGATCTCCATGGTCTTGGCGTCAATGTGCGGCTCTAGAGCGTCGAACGAGTACGGCAATGCGGGCACGGTAAATGCCACAGGTTTGTCCTCCGGTATGAGATTTAAATCTGATTCAGTTGCTGAGCCGGCGCGCAATAGTCCTGGGGCGGCATTGCCTGCCCCAATGATTCCGGCGCCGACGATACCTGTATTCACAAGAAACTTCCGGCGGTTCATGGGATCTCCAACGGCGCGGTGGGCTAGTCGACCTGCAGGTGGATTATACCGCTATCCATCGCATGCTGAAAACTTAGCCAGCTAAAATGCCTTGCGTGCCCCGCGGGGCCGCGCAAGCGGTTTGGCTCAGAGCGTGTGACCTTGTCTACCCAATTCTTGGATGCTCGACAGCGCCCAAAGGGCAGATTCTTTGATGACGGAATCGTCGAGACTTGCAAGTTTTTGCAGGGTGGCGGTAAGACGGCGGAGTGCTTCATCGTCGAGAGACACGGCCGAGTTTCCCGCCGCAATGCAGGCGTTTCTTAGCAGGCCTTGCCTCTTTGCTCTTTTAACCGGACTTCCACGGAAAACCTTACGGAATTCGTCTTCGCTCATGTTCAACAACCACAGCAAACGCGGTGAAAACAGAGAGTTCTCTTCTCGTTCACTGCCGGAAAATGTGCGCGGGCGAAATTCCTCCAGCCCGGAGATGGGGGCCTTACTGTTCCAGGGGCAGACGTCCTGGCAGATATCGCAGCCATACACATGTGTGCCCATCGGACGGCGGAGTTCTTCAGGGATACTGCCACGCAATTCAATTGTTAAGTAAGAGATGCACTTCCGCGCGTCCATGACGTACGGCTCAAATAACGCGTCGGTGGGGCACGCCTCTATGCAGCGTTGGCAAGTACCGCAGCGATCCGGTGTGACGGAAGTCGCCTCTGTTAGGGAAGGCTGCAAATCCAGGGTAGTAAGGATAACCCCGAGAAAGAAGAGTGAACCAATCTCCTGATTCAGGAGCAGCGTGTTTTTTCCGATCCATCCGAGTCCTGCGTGTTTGGCAAAAACACGTTCCTGGATGGGGCCGGTATCGGCGTAGACACGCGCCTGAAAAGATTCCGTGAAGTGTTCGCGCAATCGCCGACTGAGCGCTTCAAGTTTTGTCCAAAGAACTTCATGATAATCGTCGCCCCATGCATATCGGGAAAGCCAGCCGTGCGGATCCTGCGAATCCGACCGGTTCATGGCTTCGGTGGAAAGCGGTTGGTCCGAGTTGTAGTTCAGCACGCACACAATGACTGAGCGTATGTCCGGCATGACGCTTTGCGGATCGCTGCGCCGCGAGTCCGCAAGGTATTTCATCTGCCCGGCGTAGCCATTCGCCAGCCAATCATCGTGTGCCAGCTCTGGAAATTTCTCGGCCCGGGCCACGCCGCACAGCGCAAAGCCTTCCGCTTTGGCTTGTTCGACAATCCAGGTTGTGTCAGAAGCGGTCTTCATTGCGATCCAAGTCGATTGTTCTATTGTGCCGCAGAAAAATCCAGCTTGCGAGCGACGGAGGCAAGGACCGGCAATGGCTATGACCGAATGGGCAGGCGTGGGGAACTGCGAAAAATCCTAGCGAAAGCTGAGAAGCGCAGAATTTTCATCGGAATGCACTTCAAACACCGTAAAGAGCTTGGTAATCTGCAAAAGGTCATGCACTTTTTTTGTCAGGTGCAACAACTTCAGCTCTCCTCCGCGGCTTTTCACGGCCGAATAGGCGCTGACCAGTTCACCAATTCCCGAACTGTCGATGTAATTTACATCGGCCAGGTTTACAAGAATGTTCGTGCGCTGATCCTCGAGAAGATCGCGGATGGTCTTGCGCAACAACGCGCTGCCTTCGCCAAGCGTAATGCGCCCACTGATATCAAGAACCGTGACCGGCCCGGCATCCCGGTGTGTAGCGTGTAATAGGGACATAGTCTCGTTTCTAAGCTTCCTGGTTGGGCGCCGATTCCCGGCCACCGGGGTTTCCGTGTCCATTGGTCGAAGAGTTCGAGGGGGGGAGCTTTTTGGCCATGATGATCTCCGCCCCGCCGTTTTTGCCCGTTACCACGTCAAACTCATCCATAAATGCACGCATCAAAAAAATCCCGCGGCCCGACGTGCTCAGAAGGTTTTCTTCAGCCAGCGGGTCGGGTACGGATGACAATTGAAACCCTTGTCCCTCGTCGAGAACATGAATTATCATTTTGTCCTCGGTTAAGTCCACGCCGAGGTGAATCTTCTTGTCGGGGCGTTCCTTGTTGCCATAATGAAACGCGTTGATGACGCCCTCACGGACGCTCATACCGATGCGATAGCACTCGTCTTCGCCGAAGCCGGCAGCTTCCGCCACCCGGAGACACATCTCCTCAGCGAGATTGACGCTCTCGACTTGCGTCTCCAAGGTAATTTCCATGTGCTTTGCGTCTGTCGCCATGCGCTCAGTTCACTGCTAACCGAAAAAGCGCGGAAAAACCCGCTGTTATCCGTAACATAGCGCGTTCACTCAAGTCAATGGAGCAGGGCGTGTAGAAACTCCGGGAAATGGCCGGGGTTGCTATTCGTTGTTAGTGGCGAATTGAGAACCCAACAGAGCTGGTCTAGGTGGCCAAGGCCCGTGCCCGTAGTCCAAATGGCGGTAGTGGATCGCTTGGCGACAGTCTTGGGGCCGGATTTCGGGTAGGCGCAAGGCCCTGGCGGCCTAAGCGTACTGGAGCATACCAACCTTTTACCTGCTCGGAACCTATCGTACGACGGCGTCAAAATTCCCTTAACCCGTTGCCTTTACTTGGAATTGCGGTCAACGTATATTCTTGTTATAGCTGCTGCAGGCTCGACTTGCACTTATTGTGAGGTCACCCCATGGTTGTTCTCATCATCTTTGGCGTACTGGTGGTCATCCTGATCCTTCTGATCGGGATGTATAACAGCCTGGTGCGGCTAAAAGTCAGCGGCGACAACGCCTGGGCTGATATCGACGTTCAACTCAAGCGCCGCTATGACTTGATCCCTAACCTGGTTGAAACTGTGAAAGGATACGCCGCGCACGAAAAAGGGACGCTGGAAGCGGTGATTAACGCCCGCAACCGCGCGATGAGCGCCACAGCGCCTGCTGAGAAGGCCCAGGCGGAAAATATGCTTTCCGGCGCACTCAAAAGCCTTTTCGCGCTTTCGGAGTCATATCCTCAGTTGCGGGCCATCGAAGGCTTCACATCGTTACAGAATTCGCTCTCCCAAATTGAAGAAACCGTGCAAAATTCCCGGCGCTATTACAATGCTGTGGTGCGCGACCTGAACACCAAGATTCTCCAGTTTCCCACGAATATATTTGCGAGCATGCTCGGGTTCAAACAGCGCGAATTTTTTGAAGTCTCCGGTGCCGCCGAACGCGAAGCTCCGAAAGTCAGCTTCAACGCACCCCCTGCCTGAGCGGCTACCGGACATGGGCCGCCGCATTCTCACATTCCCCCGCGTATTGGCGATTGCGGCGCTGTTTCTCCTGGCGCTTCCTTCGGCGCCGGCTCTCACCACGCGCGAACTTCGCGTCGAAGACTTCGCCGCGAAAATCATCGTTTCCCCCGATGGCTCAATCAACGTCACTGAAACGATCAAGGCGCACTTCATTGGCAGCGACTGGCACGGCCTCTATCGGATTATTCCAGTCGAATACGAAAGTCCCCAACACTTCAACTATTCACTGTTTCTCGACATAAAAAGCATTACCGACGGAAGCGGTAACAAGCTGAAGTACGACTCCACCCGCGAACGCCACTATCGAAAACTTAAAATTTACCTCCCGGACGCCGACAACTCCACGCAAACCATTTCCATCGAGTACACCGTTTCCGACGCTCTTCGTTTTTTTGAGGACCACGATGAATTCTATTGGAATATCACCGGCGACGAGTGGACGGTCCCCATCGAATCCGCCAGAGCCACAATCGTTCTCCCTACGAACGCATCGCACATCCGCGTCAATCAATTCAGCGGCGCTTACGGTTCCCGGGACCGCAACTCCGAAGCGCTAATTGCAGGCAACGGGGTTGAAGTTCACACAAACGAAGAACTGGGCTACCACGAAGGTCTGACGATCGCCGTCGCTTTTGATAAAGGCGCAGTTCGCGCGCCGACCGCTCTCGATCGCTTTGCCTTCGTCTTGCGAAGCAATTGGCCGCTGTTTATCCCGTTCATCGTCTTTGCGTTCATGTTCTATCACTGGTGGACCCGCGGCCGCGATCCGCGCCTTCGTTCGATCAGCGCCCAATATGAACCGCCCAGCCAGCTTACGCCCGGTGAAGCCGGGGCACTCATCGACGATTCCGCCGACATGCGCGACATTACCGCTTCCATCGTCGATCTTGCCGTGCGCGGCTACATGGTTATCGAAGAGCATCAAAAAGATCGCATGCTCGGTCTCATTCATGACAAAGACTACAGTTTCGTTCTCGAGAAAGACCGTTCTGAGTGGGGCAAATTGAAAGCTCACGAGCAGGTCTTGCTCGGCGGAATTTTTGCCACCGGGGCTGTTGGTGAAACGGTTTCCATGAGCAGCCTGGAAAACCGCTTTTACAAGAATTTACCGGATATCAAGAGCCGAATTTTTGATTCTCTTGTGGCGCAGGGTTTTTACAAACGGCGGCCTGATAGCGTTCGCTCCACATACATAGTTTTCGGATTGGTCGCGGGATTTCTTGGTGTTTGGGGTGGAAGCCTGATTGCCTCGCGCCTGGGAATGGCGCCCCTGGCTTTCATCATCGCCGGGATTGCGAGCGGCGCCGTCATTTGCGCGTTCGGCTGGTTCATGCCCGCGCGTACCGACCAGGGCGCGCGCGCCGTGGAAGGCATTCTCGGCTTCGAGGATTTCCTCAATCACGTCGAAGCCGACCGTTTCAATCGCATGATCAAGACGCCGCAAATGTTCGAAAAATTTCTGCCGTTCGCCATGGCCTTCGGCGTCGAAAAAAACTGGAGCAAAGCGTTTCAGGGAATCATGAACGCGCCGCCTAACTGGTATCGCGGCGGTTATGGTCCGAATTTCTATCCGCTGGCTTTCACCAGCAGCTTAAGCAACATGTCCAGCCGCGCCAGCAGCGTAATGGCTTCCGCCCCCCGCAGCTCGGGAGGTTCAGGCTTCAGCGGAGGCGGCGGTTTCTCCGGCGGAGGCTTCGGCGGTGGTGGTGGCGGTGGTTTCTAAGCCCGTCGGATTTTTCGGGCTTAATCATCAGCCTTAGGCCCCACACGATATACAGCTAGAACATCCGTCAGGGTTACCACGCCTTCAAGCTGGTGCACATCCGCACGTCCCACCACCGGCAACACATCCAATTGCGCGCTGCCCATTCGCTCCAGAGCAACTGCGAGGGACTGATCGGAATGTACATGCGGAAAATCATCCGCGTCGACAAATTCCGCCAGCGTGCGCGTGACCCCTGGTTCGGGCAGCGCCTTCTGCAGGTCCGCCAGCCGCACCACGCCGATTACGCCTTTCACATTGCACACTGGCCACGCGCGACTACGGCTCTTATTCATTTTTTCGATGGCCGATTCCACCGACATTTCACTTGTCAAAACTTCTTTGGGCGCTCGCATGGCCTGTAACACACGATGCTGCCCTTCCAGCAAACGCGATTCCGATGTAGGCAAATGGATTCCGTCTTGATGCGCGAGAACTTCGTAAATTGGCTCTTTCTGAAATCGCGAGGAAATAAAAAAACTCACCAGACAGGAAATCATCAGTGGCACAATGACCGCATAGTCGCGGGTGATCTCAAAAATCATAACCACTGAAGTCATGGGCGCGCGGACCACGCCGGCAAAAGCCGTTCCCATTCCGACCAGCGCATAGGCTCCCGGTGAAGCGGTGTAGCCCGGCAGAAAATGGTGCGCTATCGTTCCCACGATTCCGCCTAGCATCGCACCTAAGAACAAACTCGGGCCAAAGATGCCCCCAGCATTTCCCGAAGCATAGCTCGTCGCCACCGCCACAAGTTTCAATGCCAGTAGTACAAGCAGTAACTTGAGCGCGATTCCGCCGTTCAACACCTCACCAACATATCTATATCCGACACCCAGAGTCTGCGGAACAAACCACCCCATCAACCCAACCATCAAGCCGCCAGCCACCGGTTGAAACCAGACCGTTCGCCGCGGCAAACGCCTGAACGCCATCCTCATCCACAACAACAACTTCGTAAACAGCACCGAAACAAAGCCACCGGCCACTCCCAGCACAGCATAGATCGCCATTTCACCTGGATGTGCCAGCTGGTACTGCGGCACCTGAAATAATGGATCATTTCCCAGCAGCAGCCGCAGCATGGCCCAGGAGGTCGCCGAGGCCAGCACCACAGAACCAAGTACCGGCGCGTGCAAATCGCCGACGACTTCCTCTAAAGAAAATAAGACGGCGGCCAGCGGCGTATTGAAGGCGGCAGCGACCGCTGCGGCCGCGCCCACCGGTATCAGGGCCTTTACCTTTTCGGGCCGTAAACCCAATTTCCTTCCCAGTACAGAAGCGATCCCCGCGCCGACCTGGACCGCTGGTCCTTCCCGGCCCAATGGAATGCCACTCGCAAGGGTGACCGATGTACAAAAGAATTTTCCAAAAACAGTACCGAGAGAAATCTTCCCGCCCCGCGCGAAAAGTGCCGCCTTTGTTTGGGGAACGCCACTTCCGCGCGCATCCGGGAAAAACCTGTACAGCAGATATCCCATGCCCAGCGAGCCGACGACGGGCACCATCACCCGGCGCCAAGCCGCCCCGCCGGCTGGATACAGCCGCGCTCCAAATCGTTCCGTAAGCAAAATGAATGCCACGACAACGAGCCCAACAAGAGCCCCAATCAACAGTGTCAGCAACAGAAAAACTTGCTCTTCCCGGTCCCGCAACAACGCGGACCACTGCCGCGACGGGAAGTTCCACCAGCGATTTGTGTTCTGCGATTCCATTGAAATTCATGAGTACGATTTGCGTTTAGAAAATTGCGCCCAGAGAAGCTCTTGGCCGGAGGTCCAGCGCACTTACGATGCTCTGGCCAATTTCATGTTCGGCATCAGCCGACTGAAACTGCACCGAAATGTCTGTGAACAGGAAATGAGCTTTAGAGGAATGAGCGCAAAACATACCGGGACCGCGCCAACGGGGAAGGGCCCGCACCGCAATTTTCAGTACCCGAGGAACAACCGTGAACTTACTCAGTTCTTCTGGCGAAACCATTGGTTGTTTCACTTGACTCACTCCCCCGCTTGCCTGGTCTGCGGTGTGCCCCTCTTGCCGTCGCGGCCTTTTCGGCTGCTAGCGGTTCCCCGCCTGTCGTTTTCGAGAAGCGCATCAATCGCACTCACCAGAGCCGCGCCGGTCGAGCGCAGCTCGCTGATGCGTTCGCGCGCCACTTGCTCGAGCAATTTCTCACCACGCGGCAGGAGAGTCACGAGGACCCGCCGGCGATCGTCACGGCTGCGGCTCCTGCGCACATACCCGTGGTTTTCGAGCCGGTCCACCAGTTCGACGGCGCTGTGGTGCTTCAAGGCCAGCCGCTCAGCGAGCGCTCGAATCGTCGCTTCCGCGTGCTCCGGTAGACCGCGAATCGCCAGCAGCAAGAGATACTGCTGGGGCTCCAGGCCCGCCTGCCGGGCTGTAGCGTCGCCTTCCTTCAGGAAAAGCCGCAGTTGGTAGCGCAGCTCAGCCAGTGCCCGGTATTCAGCCGTCGTAATTTCCATGGCCATGTCCCTAGTGTATCGCAATGCGATATATCATTCCAACGGGCCCGGGACTTCCCGTCGCCCCCAGGCGGCAAAACGGAATTTTCGACGTGCCGGGAATCAGATCGCTTTACGGAAGGCCTTTTGTGTTTTGTAATGCTCGTACCCGTTGCGTTCGTAGAATTTATGCGCCCGTTCGCGGATTACGTTGGAGCGGACCGAAACGCTTTGGCAACCTTGCTTGCGCGCCCAGGCCTCCGCTGCGGCCAGCAACTCTGCTCCCGCACCGAGGCTCCGGTACCGTTCGCCCACCACCAGCCCATTCACTTCCCCGCGGATTTCCACTTCCAGCAAGGGCTCCACAGTCAAATGCAGCCACCCCACAACTTCGCCCGCCGGCAATGCCGCCACGAAAATTGCATGCTGCGATGCCGGTTTGATTTGACGCAAACGCCGTTTCATCTGCGCCGTCGATGTGGGATACCCAAGTTCGCCGGCCAGCTGGGCCAGACGCGCCGCATCACTTCCCTTGGCTCTACGAATGGCTAATTTACTTTTTTGAGTTTCTTTGGCCACGAAATTTTGCCGCTTTCGCTTTCAACCGTTTTTGCACTGCATCACTCGTCAATTCCCGCAAAGCATCGGCTGCTATCCATCGCGCGGCGGGCGATTCCATTTTCTGAATCCGCTCTCCCTCACGAACCGCAGCTCTATTTAGCCTCAAATTCCGTTTTCCGATCTGCCGCAAAGCCCAATTTACGGATTTTCGCACAAAGTTCCGCTCATCGCGCGCTTCACGGCGAATCATCGGCAGCAGCCGAACAAAAGCCCTGTCGTTCGCCGTTTTATCGTGAACAGCCAGATACGCCATTAGCGCAAACCCTGCGCGTTTCTCGAATTCTGCTTTGCGTGCACTCCAGAGTTGCGCTTTGCCCCAGGCGCCTTGCGTGTGCGCGAACAGATGGCAGCAGGTCCCGTCACAAACATCCCAATTGTCGAAGTCCCGGACCCAACGCTCCATTTGACCAGGCGTCACCCGGGCAACTTCCGCGATCATCCCGGCGAGAATTTTCGCATCATGAACGCCGCTGGACCAAAGCGCGAGCGCCAGCGCATGATCCTTGCCAATGCGCCGCGCCAATTGATCCATCCTGGGTTTTGCCACGCCGTAGGCAATTTTGGCGCGTATTCCAAAGCGCGCCATGCCGGCAACATTGCGCTGCTCGCCCAGTGCGCGCAGTTCCCGCAAGGTGCGGGCACAATCCCATTTCTCCCCTGGTTTTTTCGCGCCACGCGGAGTTTTAGAACGTTTTTTCGGAATCGAGGAGGATTGTGACCGGGCCTTCATTCACCAGCTCCACCGACATCATAGCCTGAAATATTCCGGTCGCCACGGGAATCCCCAACCCCGCGAGCGCCGCGCAGAACTCTTCGTACAGGGCTTTCGCTTTTTCCGGCGGAGCTGCCGCTATAAAGCTCGGTCTTCGTTGTCCGCGCGCATCGCCATATAGCGTGAATTGCGACACCACCAGCGCGCTGCCCTTTACATCCAGCAGTGACAAATTCATTTTGCCTTGGTCGTCTTCGAAAACACGCAGCTTTGCAACCTTGTCTGCCATGGACACGGCGGTCGCGGGCGAGTCTTCGCGGCCAACGCCGAGCAGAATCACCAGCCCGGCGTTGATCTCGCCCACGACTCGTTCCTCAACCGTCACACGCGCGCGGCTCACCCGTTGCAATACAGTCCGCATGAGTTACTGGTTGGCCTTCGCTTTTCTGGGCAGCAGACCAGGCAACTGCGCGACGTTGTAGGCAAAAACTGCCAGCACCTGGGCCCCTTCGGTCAGATTATCCCAACGCACATGATCAACGGTATCGGCCTGCGAGTGATGCATCCGGTCGTAGTCCGCGACTTCCTGCACGGACCAAAACCCGGGAACGCCTGCTTCGTCAAAAGGAACGTGATCGCTGCCGCCTTCTGAGCGCAGTGTCGGCTCCGCCAATCCGACGGCCTTACCCAAAGGATAGATGGCGCGGTCAATCGTTTCTCGCACGTCGTAGTTTCCCATCAATCCAATCGTCAGTACTTTTCCCGTGCCCGTATCATGCACCAATACTCCGGAAATCTTTGCCAGCTCACCGGTATGCGCTTTCACATAGGCCTTGGAGCCATTCAGTCCCTGCTCTTCGCCTGTAAACAGCACGAAACGGATCGTCCTCTTCGGCTTAAGGCCCGACTTCATAAGCGCGCGGGCTGCCTCCAGCACGGCACTTGAACCGGTTCCATTGTCTGTCGCGCCCGTGCCCAAATCCCACGAATCCAGATGTCCTCCGATAATCACCACTTCATCCGGTTTCACGCTTCCTGGAATTTCTGCAACCGTGTTGTAAACCGTCGCCGGCTTTCCTGTAAACGAGCTTTCAATATTGACTTCGGCCTCCACCGGCCCGGCATCGAGCAACCTCCACAGGAGTAAGTAATTCTCGCGAGCTGCCATGGCGGACGGAACTGCCGCAGGCGCGTAGCCGCGTCCGCCGCCCATATTCAGCAATCCAAATGATTTTTCCGAGGCATAGAGAACTGCTCCCACTTTCTCCTGCCCGAAAAATTTATTTTCCGCTTCCCGCAACGCCATCACCGCTTTGCGATCCACGGGATTTTTAAGCTTGGGAAAGTTAATGGGCAACGTTCCTTCGGCCCACGGAGTCGTCAGGGGATTCCCCGGAGCGAGCATGTCGACCGGCTTGCCGAGCAGCACGATAGCGCCCTTCAGCTTCCCTTTGTATTGTTCCAGATCTTCGGGCTTTTCTACCGCCAGCCCGACAACCCGTCCGTGCACTGTCCCCTTGGTGCTGGGCGACCAGCCCATCGCTGCCAGCGTCAAATTCTGCGAAGTCGGTGCCGTCACGCGTCCGGTCGCCGGGCCCCGCGTCCAGCCATTGGCAATCGTCCACGGTTCCAGATGAACATTGGAAAGCCCCATCTGCTTGAATTGTTCCATCGTCCAATGGCTGGCCTGGTCGAGCTGCGGTGAACCCGTAAGACGAGGCCCAATGCGATCTGCAAGATATTGCAGATTCGCTTTCATCACGTCTTGGTCGCCCTTCACCAGATCCAGAATCTTCTTGTCCGCATCCGCAATCGGATTTGGCAAGCTGGCCTCGGCTTTTGCAACGTCGGGAGACGGCCGATAGGGCAGCGGCCGCCGCGGCAACATCGCCGGCAACTGCGCTGTGTTGTAGGCCCAGGCGGCCAGTACCTGCGCTCCCTGGTTCAAATCATCCGCCCACACTTTATCGAACGTGTCCGACTGGCTGTGGTGCGTCTTGCTGTATTCCGCGCCGTCTTGCAGCGCCCAAAATCCCGGCACTCCTACGTTATTAAAGGAAAGATGGTCGGTGCCAGACATGTGCATCATCGTCGGTTCTTGCAACCGCAATTCCTTCAACGGGGCCAAAACCTGGTCCACGATTGCGCGGTCCTGGTAATTGTCATGCAGCGCCAGCGTTAATACTTTTCCGGTGCCCGTATCATGCACCAGCACTCCGGAGATTTTCTCCAGCTCGTCCTGGTGCGCCTGCACGTAGGCCTCCGAGCCGCATAGCCCTTCTTCTTCTCCTGAAAACAAAATGAACCGAATGGTGCGCTTGGGCTTCAAGTCCAGCTTCGCTAGTGCCCGTGCCGCTTCCAGCACCGCCATGGAACCCGTTCCGTTGTCGGTCGATCCCGTCCCCAAATCCCATGAATCCAGATGCGCGCCAAGAATCACGACTTCCTCGGGCTTTTCAGTTCCCTTGATCTCCGCCACCGTGTTGTAAACGTCTACCGGCTTGTCGCTGAATGTGTTCGTCATCCCAATTTCAACTTCCACCGGTCCGTGCTTCAGCATACGAAACAGCATCCGGTACCCTTCGCCGGTAATGAACGCCGTTGGTATCGTGCCCTTGTCAAACTTCTCGCCGCCAATTCCCGTCATATTCAAAAGCGCATGCGGTTTGTTTGAATCGCGCAGAACTGCCGCGACTCCCTCCTGCACCAGAAAATCGGTGCGCAGCTTCGCCAGTTCTCGCGCACCCTCAAACGGCGACGGCGTGGCGGGTTCCCCTTTCATGCGCGGCGGCTCCTGCATCGGCCTGACCGGCCCGCCAAAAAAATCCTCCGGCTTCGGCGGAGACAGGCTTCCAGGCTCTTGCAAAATCACAATCGCGCCCTTCAGTCGTCCACGGTACTGTTCGAGGTCCTCTTTTTTCTTCACATCGACATATACCACCGGTCCGCGCACCAGACCCTGGGTGCTCGGCGACCAACCCGCTGCTGCAATCGTCAACGGATGTTCGGCGGGCGCAGTAATCCGCGCCTGGGCCGCACCCCGCGTCCAGGAATGCGCAATGGACCAGGACTCCAGATGCACGTTGGTCAGTCCGTATTTCTTGAACATCTCCGCGGTCCAGTCGTTTGCCTGTTTCAATTGGGGCGACCCGGTCAGCCGCGGCCCGATCGAATCTCCCAAATATTCGCTGTTCTTCATCGCCTCGCTGTTGTCGCGAATCTCCGCGAGAATTTTCGCGTCAGCCCCCGCAAATGCACTTGCCTCTGCGGCACCCGGCTGCGCCGAACCCCCGCGACCTACCGCCAGAATCAGAACAACAACCATTGCAAACAAAGTAATGCGACGTGAAGTCATTCGCTCTCCTTCATTTCTGTCAAACATTTGTTTTCAATTGGATAGTTTGCCGCTCGCTCATCGTGCCGTCAGCCGTCCACTCGTCGAGTAACTTGCTTCTATAGACGCTGACGGCGCGTTACAGGTTTCGTATCCTTTTTCGCCGGGTGATCCGTTTTTTCGGTCCCCTGGTCCGGCGCATCCGCACAGGCAGCGGCAGCGCAGAAAATCCCCGCGGCGCCGGCTGGCACCGGGGACAAAAAAAACTGCTCCGCCCCGCGACAACCCCCCGACGAATTGTCGATTTGCACCGGTAACACGGCTGGCCCTCGCGCCCGTATGCCTTATGGTGCCGCTGATATTCTCCCGGGCTACCCGTCGCGTCAAGAAAATCCGAAATCGATGACCCGCGCAGCACGATCGCTTTCTCCAGAATTTCTTTGAGCCCTTTCCGCAGGTACTCGATCTCTTGGCTGTCGAGTTTTCCAGCGATCTTCGCTGGATGGATTTTGGCTTTCCACAAGCTCTCATCCGCGTAAATATTGCCAACTCCGCGCAACACACCCTGGTCCAGCAGAAGCGCCTTAATGCGCGCGTTCCTTCCGCGAATTCGCCGCGCAAATTCTTCCGCGCTTACTTCGAGTGGATCCGCGCCCGCCCGCTTGAGTTCTATCGCCAATAATTCAGCCGTCAAATAGGCCATGCGTCCAAAACGCCGGGGATCCGTGTAGCGCAGCTCGCGACCATCATCAAGCAAAAAACCCGCATGCGTATGTTTCTCCCAGGGTTGTGCTTCCGCACTCGGTCCAATCTGTCCCGTCATCCCCAAATGAACCATCAACGAAGCCGCCGCCTCGTGCGCCAATTCCGCCGCCGCGCCCGCATCTTGAATCACCACCAGCCGCAACAACAGAAACTTCCCAAACCGCTCAACGGATTCAATCAACCGCCCGGGAACATTGCGTTCCAGCGCCGCCGGATCATCAATAAAATCCGTCTTCCCCAGCCTGACGGACACAATTCGCCGTCCTACGATTTGCTCCCGCAAACCGCGCGCCACCGTCTCCACTTCAGGAAGTTCCGGCACCGTCCACGTCCCTGTACAACCTAACACAATCGCTCGAGGCGGGAGATTCGGTCGCGCCCCGGTATCCCTTGCCACAAATAGAAATGGCGGCAACCTGTAAACGGTTGCCGCCATTTTCTGCCGCCGGAGTCCGGCTAGTTCTGATGATAATTCGGATACGGCGGATGGTCCGGGATGGTCACTAGATTCTTCTTCATCGCTTCCAGGGTTACCTGCACGGCCTTCTCCAGTTGCGGATCATGCCCCGCCGCAACCGAAGCCGGATCGTTTTCCACTTCGATATCCGGAGCGATGCCGTGATTTTCCACTTCCCATTCTCCATGCAATCCATAAATGGCCGCGCGCGGTGAAGTCACCCCGCCGCCATCCAAAAGCGGAGGATACCCGCCGATGCCCACCAGTCCGCCCCAGGTACGCGTGCCCACCAGCGGCCCCAGCTTGTCCTGCCGGAACATCCACGGCAACGCGTCGCCGCCCGATCCCGACATTTCGTTGATCACCATGGTCTTCGGTCCGTAAACCTGCGCCAGCGGCGAACACCACTTCTCGCCCTCGCGCGTCACCGCGCAGCTGCGCAGCGGACGGCCCAGCAGATCGATGATGTAGTCCGCAATGGCTCCGCCGTGGTTGTAGCGCTCGTCAATAATCGCCGCCACTTTGTCGGTCTGCGAAAAATAAAAGCGGTTGAAGTTCAAGTAGCCGCCGTTCGCAGTATCAGGAACGTGAACGTAGGCGATTTTTCCCCCGCTTAACTCGGAAACCTTGCGGCGGTTGTCTTCTTCCCAAGCCCGATTGCGCAGGTCGAATTCGCTGTCCACCGGCACCACGGTGGCCTCACGCGCGTCCTTGCCGTCGGCATTCGGCCCCACCTTGATGCGTGTCTGCTTTTCCGCCGTGTTCTCCAGGAATTCGCTCACATCGGCCGGCGCGCGAACTTCCCTGCCATTCACTTCCAGCAGATAATCGCCCAGGCGCACGTCCACTCCGGGCTGCGTCAGTGGAGCGCGCAAATCCGGATTCCAGTTCTCGCCGTTGTAGATGCGCGCGAACTTGTAGCGTCCGTTTTCGACTTTGTAGTCCGCGCCCAGCAACCCGCCTTTCACCTGCGGCGGCTTCGGCACATCGCCGCCACCGACGAACATGTGGCCCACGGTGATCTCGCCCAGCATCTCTTCAAACAGGTAATTCACATCCTGCCGACCTCCGGCCCCTTTCAGGTACGGAGCGTACTTTTTCTCGGCCATCGCCAGGTTCAAACCATGAAAGTGCGGATCGTAAAAGAAGTCGCGCTGAATTCGCCACGCTTCGTGGTAGATCTGGTTCCATTCCGCGCGGGGATCGACATAAACCTCCATAGCCTCCACGTTCAATCCGCCTTCGCCCGGTTTGGTGGTTACCGCCGTCGTGGCAATGAACCACCCAGGCCCGCCCGGACCAACGTGGTACAAAGCCTTTTCGCCATTTGCAGAAACGGCAAAGGCACTGATGCCGCCCACGTAAGGCTCTGTTTTCCGGGTCGATAAATCGAATTTGGAAACGGAAGCCAGCGTCGGCCCCGTGAGTGAGGCCACGTTCGGCGTTTCGGTCAGGAACAGTATCCCGGCCTTACCCGCATCGAGGGCCACGTAGTTGGCCGCCTTAATCGGCATTGCCACAATTCTTTGGCCAATGCCATCGAGGTCAATGGTCACCTTTACCGGTTCTTCTTTCTTGTCGGCTTCCTTTTTGTCGCCTTCTTTCTTGTCGCCGTCGCGTTTCTCGCTATCTTTCTTGTCCGCCTCTTTCTTGTCTTTGTCCTTCTTGTCGGCATCTTTGTTCTTGTCGTCTTTATCGCCCGCAATTTTTTCGTCGTCGCTTTGCGGTTCTATGGGATTTGCATCGCCCTTCTTCAAAACCACGGCGTAGACATTGCGCGAAATAGGATGCTGAAATCCAGAAAGGTCCAGCCACGTTAATGCTAGTCCAACGTCAGTGCTGGCCGTGAAATAAAGGACCTTGCCCCCCTTGTCGAACGCCGGCAGACGCGCGTCGCTCAATCCATCGGTAATCTGCGAGCTCTTGGCGGATTCCAACGAATACACGTTCACCGCCCGCATGTGGTTCGGCAAGAACTTGGAGTACGACAGCCACTTGCTGTCCGGGGACCAAGTGGCTGTGAAGGAGACGCCCCATGCGTCATAGAGATCCGTTGTCACTTTAACGGGCGTTCCTTTTTCGATGTCGACGTACCACAAGTTCAAACGTTTATCCGAATAGGCAATCTTCTTGCTGTCAGGCGACCACGTGGGGCTATAGAAAAAGGACGGCGGATTTCCCAGACTGATTTTCTTCACTTCGCCAAGGCCGCTCTGGTTCACCAGATGCAGCGCGTACTCTCCGGATTCATCCGAGAAAAATGCAATCCACTTTCCGTCCGGCGACCAGGCTGGATCACGCTCGGCAACGGTCGTGGTTCGCGTCAAATTCCGGATGTCTCCTTTTTCCGCCGGAACCGTCATAATTTCTCCCCGGGCTTCAAACACGGCCCGGGCGCCGCTCGGCGAAATAGCCGCGTTGGTGATCTTGTCGGTCACCTTTTCATAGTGCGCGCGCGTTGCCGGTAAATCCGCGGAGACGTGGATGGCCACTTGCTTGGACGTCCCCGCCTTCGGATCAAACACGTAAATGCCGCCAAATTGTTCGTAAACCAGCGCATCCGGACCGCCGGAAACCCACTTCAAATCGAGTCCCTTGTTCTCAATGGCTTGCTTCACAGTCTTGGCCTTGGTGTCGTAGGCAAACAGCGTTACAGCTCCATTGCGATCAGACAAAAAGTAGACCGTATCGCCCATCCACACCGGATTGTCATCGTTTGAATTTTCTCTCGACAATTTTTCCAGTGACAAATCATTCAGTTTCACAATATAAATTGGCGTCGTTTGTCCGCCCTTGTAGCGCTTCCAGGCTTTTTGCCACTTGAGGTTGGGAACGTAGGCGATCCGCGCTCCGTCCGGAGAAAACCCGGCATTTTCTGCCCGCCACATGGGCAATACTTCGGGCACTCCGCCTTCCGGGGATATCGTGTAAAGGCGATCGAAATCTGCGTACGACTCACGATCGGAGCGGAACAAGATCTTCCGTCCGTCCGGAGTCCACCCCTCGGCTACATCCGCTCCCGGATGCCACGTCAAACGCTTCGGCGTTCCCCCCTCAGCCGCCATCACATATACATCAGGATTCCCGTCGTATTGCCCCGTGAAGGCAATCCATTTTCCATCAGGCGAGAAAATCGGAAACGCCTCGTGCCCGCCGGTCGTAATCTGTCGCGCTTCACCGCCATCGCGCGGCACGCTCCACAGATAGCCGCCAAACACGAAAACGACATGTGTGCTGCTGAGCGTCGGTTGATGCGCCAGGAGTGGCGTCTGGTCAGCCGCCAGCGCTCCCCCCGCCAGTAGTGCGAGCACTGCAAACAAGGTTCCCAATCGCGTTTTCATCTACCCTCCAAGGTGTTCCGTTCCGGGCGAGCTCGTCGAAGCTGACCTCGCCTGGCAAACTGGATTCCCGCTGGCCGCGCGCGCCGTCCGGCGCGTGTTCGCCCGTCGCTACTTCTTTATTTCTGGCTTTGGCGGCCAGAATCCGGGGTCGCTAATTTTTCTGGCATCTTGCTTTGCTGCGTACTTTTTCACCGCAGATCCAATTTCCGAGGCTTTTCCAATCAGTACAAAGACCAGATTTTCGTTGGGATAATGCCTTTGAATTGCCGCTTTGGCCATTTCCGGGGTAACCGCATCCACCCGCGCTTCCAGCTCGTTCACGTCGTTGTCATCGATTCCGTAAAATTCATTGCCGGCAATGCGCCTGGCCAGTTGTCCGGAGGTCTCCATCTGCGGGGGAAACTGCCCCTTGATGTAACTCTTCGCCGACTTGAGTTCTCCGTCGGTTACACCGGTCTTGACCAGCTTGTCCAGCACTTCCAGCGCCAGGTCGATGGCTTTCCCGGTGGTCTCATTCCGTGTGAAGCTGGCAATCAGGAAGGACCCGGAAGCCTTATGCGACAAAAACACGGAATTGGCTCCGTAGGTAAGCCCGGACTCAACCCGCAACGCTTCGTTTAGCCTGGAGGTAAATCTTCCGCCGAAAATCGTGTTCACGACCCGCAGAGTGAACCGGTCCGGATCGCCAACCGGCGTCCCCACGCCTCCAATTTCAAAATAGGTTTGGGTGGAGTCCGGCTTGTCAATCAACAGCAACTTCCGCCCGGTTACGGCCGCGGCGGCGGAAAGTTTTGGAACTGCAGACGGTTTTGCCGGCCAGGCTCCAAACAAATCCTCCACTTTCTTTTTCAACTCGGCCGTGTCGAATTCGCCGGCAATCGCCAGAATCGTATTTCCCGGCGTGTAATACGATTCATAAAATTTCACAATGTCGTCGCGACCGACGCTTTGCAGCGAAACCTCATCTCCGCTCTCCGGCCGTCCGTAGGGATGATCTCCATACAGGTAGCCGCTAAAATAAAGATTCAGAACCGATCCCGCATCGTCTTTCTCGGCTTTGATTCCGTCGCGCTGTTGCGCCAGCGCCTTGTCGGTCTCTTCCTTGGGAAATGTGGGATGCAGAATCGCATCGGAGAAAAGCTCCAACCCCCGCGCCAGATCCTTGGTCAGAAATTCTCCCGAGATCGTCGTGAAATCGACGTCGGCGCCGGCATCGAACGAACCACCCGTAAAATCCACTTCCGCCGCAAATTGCTGTGCCGTTCGGGTTTTGCTTCCCTTGCGCAGCAATCCAGAAGTCAGGTCGGCCACCCCCTCTTTCCCGGCAGGATCGGCAGTGGTGCCGGCTTTCACAATCGCCGAAAAGCTCACAATGGGGACGCCCTTCTTCTCCAGCAACAGGACCGTCATGCCATTTTTCAAAACCACCCGTTCGTGCGGCGGCAGGCGAATGCCTTGCGCTCGCGCGCTTGTCGCCAGCACCGTGATCGAGCACAAGACCAGCAGCCATCGCGAAACAATCCGCTCTGTTTTCATGGCTTCGCTTTCTCCTCATTTTCCGGAATCAGCGTCGCCACCGTTCGGTTGTTGGCGCCAAAATACTCCCTGGCCACCCGTTGCACGTCCTCTTTGGTCACCGCGCTGTAGCCTTTTTCCGCTTCGAATAACTTGTGGAAGTCTCCGAAAAATACTTCGTAGGTTCCTATCGTGTTGGCCCGCCCGTTAATCGTGCGCATCCTCTGATAAAAACCCATCAACTGAAAATTCTTGGCCTTCTGCAACTCTTCTTCGGCAATCGGTTCTTTTTTTACGCGCTCAAACTCTTCATAAACCGCCTTCTCGCATGTTTGCGGATCCACTCCTAGCTTGGGTTGCACGCTGATTTCAAACAGTGTTGGATCAAATGCCGTATCGCTTCCCCCGCTCACTCCCAAGGCGATCTGGTCCTTATCAACGAGTCGCTGATACATGCGCGAACTCTCTCCCCGGAAGAGCACCGCACTCAGCACATTCAGGGCATAGTAGTTGGGACTATTCGTCTGCGGCACGTGATACGCCATCATTAACAAAGGAAGTTCGGCCGGCTTGCGCACCACCAGCCTGCGCTCTCCCTGTTGCGGCGGTTCGACCGTTGTCACGGGCGGAGGCGGCGCATGAGGGACAATCGGCTCAATGTATTTTTCGCAAAGCTTGAAGATTTCTTCCGGGGTAACGTCGCCCGTTACCACCATCGTCGCATTGCTCGGCGAATAGCCCATCGCAAAGTGATGCTTCAAATCGTCGATCGTCCAGTGCTCGATGTCGCTCATCCACCCGACCACCGGCCATTGGTAGGGATGGGCGGTGAATGCCGTCGCCCACAGCTGTTCGCTCAAAATCCCTGAATTTTCCGCATCCACACTCGAACGCCGCTCGGAAGCCACCACGCCCCGCTCCGACTCAATTTTTTTCGGATCAAAGCTCAAATTCGCAATCCGGTCTGCCTCAATATCAAAAATCAGATCAATGGCCGACCGCGGAAACCAATCTTGATAGACCGTGACGTTTTGGGAGGTGTAGGCGTTATTGGCTCCGCCGTTGGCTTCCATCACCTTGTCCAAATCGCCCGGCCCATACTTCTTGGCGCCGTTGAACATCATGTGTTCAAAAAAATGGGAAATCCCGGTGGTTCCCGGCCGCTCATTCCGCGAACCAATGCGGTAGAAAATATAGAGCGCCACATTCGGGATACTGTGATCGCTCTGCACCAGCACCTTCATCCCGTTTTTCAATGTTTTGGACTGTACCGGAAATTCCTGCGCCCCGACCGGGCCAGCAGCGCACCCTAGCGCACACACGACACTCAACACCGCGCAGCAAGCCCAGCTTTTTCTCATGAATTTTGCCCTCAACCCAGTCCCACCTACTCAGACGTAGGAACGACCCAAAATGTTTAGCCCATTCCCCTGATTCCTAGGGCAGTAGCGCAAATACTCGCACCGGGCCGCCCGAACCACCTTCAAGCTTGATGGGCGCCACGACCAGGAATGCCGCTGTTTCCGGCACCTCGCTCAAATCCGTCAAATTCTCCAGCAGGTAGACTCCCGCACCCAAAACCAGGTGATGCACCGGAAAATCGCCCGAGTTTCCTGGATCAGCGCTCAGTGTGTCCGAGCCCAGTCCGCTCACGCCCCGCTCCAGCAGCACCTTGGCGGCAGCGGCCGAATATCCCGGAAAATGCATCTTCCCCTGCGCGTCGCTGTTCCTGTATCGCTGCACGTCCGGCCACCGCGTCGTCCATCCGGTCCTCAACAAGACAATGGCGCCCTCGGGAACCCGCCCATGCTTCCGTTCCCAGTCCGCAACCTTTCCGGTCGTCAGCTGGTAATCGGCATCCTTGCCAGCTTCCGTTCGAACATCGAAAACCACCGCCGGGCCAAATAATTTTTTCGCCGGAATCTGGTCGACCGTCATCTTGCCCGGAGGAAAATGGATCGGCGCATCGAGATGCGTCCCGTAGTGTTCGAGCATCCAGAAACTTCGCGTAAAGTACCCGTCCCGTTCAACCGTCGCGTTGGTCTTCGCTGCAAACCAGCTCGCGTCGCCCGGCCAGGGAACCAGCTTGTCACTGATCGCATAGCTCAAGTCCAGCACCCGCGTTTTGCCGGAAGCCACGCCGCCAAACGTCAGCTCTTGCGCCTGCTGGTCAGGAGAAAAGCTCATGAAGGTGAAAAGGCAAGCAAGATAAACAACCGAGCGGACTGGGACGGACATTTCTCACCCCATGCGAAAACTACTCACGGTTCGAACTCGCCCGCCTCAGGGCAGCGGAATGCCCGGCGTGGCCACGATCCCGGCCATGCGAAGGATTTCCTGATACTCGGTATCGGTGATCGGGGAGATGATGAGCCGCACATTTTTCAGCAACTTCACTTTTTTGAGTGCCGGATTTGCACGCAGTTCCGCAAGCGATACCTGGCGGGGCAGCCGGTCGAAGGCTCGCAGGTCGGCAACCAGATTCTTTTCTTTCTTGTCATGCGGATCGGGATACGGGTCCCGCGTAATTTCAGCAATCGAATACAGCGCCCGCTCCGGGGCCGAATGGTAGCAAAGCACCCGGTCACCTTTCCGCGCCTGCTTGAGGGCGCGGATAGCATCCGGCTTGGAATTCGCGCCGTGCCACATCTCCTTGCCCTTCACAAACAGGGTGTCCCAGTGGTAGTGGTGCGGGTCGGCGCTGAAGATCCAGTAGTTTCGTTGCGCAGTAGGATTTAGTGTCGACATTGAGGCATCAAGCCCGCAGCAATATACACGGGGCAGGGCAAAAAGTGCAACAAAATATGAGGGTTAGGGAGGAATCAAGAAAAGACGGGAGCCCGGCACGACCAGGAACACAACCGAGGAACCAATCCTAAAACCCTTATTCTAAATAAGTTAACAAATCTATCCCAAATCAACAAAAATTTCGTCTCCCCGTATTTCCACCGGGTAGCAGGCCACGCCAACCGTTTGATTCTGGCTGACCCGCCCGCTGGTCACATCAAACTGCCACCCATGCCAAGGACACGTGACCACGGCTCCGTCCATGACTCCCTGGCCCAAAGGGCCACCGCGATGCAGGCATACGTTACTGATAGCATGAAACTTATCCCCAACTCGGGCCACCGCGACGAGCTGGCCCGCAACCTCGGCCTCGCGAATCGTCCCTGGTGCAATATCCGACGTCTTGGCCGCCTTTACAAATCCCATTCCCCAACCTCCAGCGGTTGTGGCGATCCCAAGTCCCGGTTCACCCGGTTTCGGCCGCCGCGCTTGGCAGCATACAACGCTTTGTCCGCTTGGCGCACCAGTGCGCCAAATTCCACTTCGTCTTTACTGTGATGCCCGGCAATACCAAAACTAGCAGTGAGCGACAATTTTCCTTCAGAAATTTGAAATTCCTCTGCTTCCACTTCTTCGCGAAATCGCTCAACGGTTGTGTCTATGTTTTCCGGTGATACATGCGTGATCACCATCAAAAATTCGTCCCCGCCCAACCGTCCGCAGAAATCGGAAGCCCGCGTGTGCGATCGCAGGATTTCCGTAAACCGCTGCAACACGGAATCGCCCGCCGCATGGCCGTACGTGTCGTTCACCTTCTTGAACCCATCGAGGTCGGCTAGTACCACCCAAAACGGAAACCCGTGCCGCGTGGCCCCGCGCAACTGCCTGCCCGCCCACTCATAAATCGCGCGTCGATTCGGCAGACCGGTCAACGGATCGGTGTGCGCCATCTCCTGCAGCATCCGGTTTTTTGCGGCAACTTCCCGGTTCAGCTCTATGATCCGTCGTCCCACTCCAATGCGGGCCTGCAGCTCGGCAAGATCAAACGGCTTGGTCAGGTAGTCGTCGGCGCCTGCCGCCAGCCCTTTTACGACATTGCCCTTATCTGCGCTGGCGGTAAGCAAAATCACATAGCTATACCCCGGCCGCGCGTCGTTGCGAATCCGCTGGCACAATTCCAGTCCGGAAAAATCCGGCATCATCCAGTCGGTAATGACCAGTTCCGGCATATGCTTGTCATATAAATCGAAAGCTTCGCGCCCGTTTTTCGCAAACAGCAGCAAGTAGCAATCGCCTTCCAGGGCGTGCTCCACCAGCTTCCGGTAGACGGCTGAGTCGTCAACCACAAGCACCTGGAGATTCTTTACCGCGCTATTCATCCGTTGCCTGCACTCTTAATTTGCCCGGGACTGGGCAATGGGGTCCCACCAGAAGCCGAGGGAAACGTACCTCAAGTCTAGCAGCGCAGGTGTGCTGGCCGCGATATGGCCGCAGTTGTGGTAGGGAAAGGGTAACGCCCGTTGTAAAAGAAGTACGGTTCACGCAAAAGCGACGCGGAAGCCGTTATTTCGCCAAACCGCCGCCGGGCGGCGCGCCACTACGCTCCCTGCACCTTCACGAGCAGCTCGGCGAACTTCTGCTTGCGTTCCGCCTGGTCGTGCCCGCCCTCGGCTTCAGCCAGTTGGGTAATGTTCATCGAGCAGAACTTGGGCCCGCACATCGAGCAGAACTTCGCCTCTTTGTAGAAATCATCGGGCAGATTTTCGTCATGCATGGCCTTGGCCGTCGGCGGGTCCAGCGACAACTCGAACTGCTTGTTCCAATCAAACAAGAACCGCGCATAGGAAAGCGCGTCATCCCGGTCCTGCGCCCCCGGACGATGCCGCGCTACATCTGCCGCATGGGCCGCAATCTTGTAGGCAATTACGCCCTGCTTCACATCTTCCGGATTGGGCAGTCCCAGATGCTCTTTCGGCGTCACGTAGCACAGCATGGACGCCCCGTGCCACCCGATCATCGCGGCGCCAATCGCACTCGTGATGTGGTCGTATCCCGGCGCAATATCAATCACCAGCGGCCCCAGGGTGTAGAACGGCGCTTCATGGCACCATTCCATTTCCTTATCGACTTGCTCCTTGATCTTGTCGAGCGGAACGTGCCCGGGACCTTCAATCATCACCTGTACGTCATGTTCCCACGCTCGTTTCGTCAGTTCACCCAGCACCTTCAACTCCGCGAACTGCGCCGCATCGCTGGCGTCGGCAATACATCCCGGCCGCAAGCCATCGCCGAAGGAAAAGCTCACATCATGCTTTTTGAAAATCTTGCAAATCCTGTCCAAATTTTCATACAAGAAATTCTGCTTCTTGTGATGCTCCATCCAGTGCGCCATGAGCGATCCGCCGCGGCTTACAATCCCGGTGATCCGCTTGCGCACCAGCGGCACATGTTCCCGCAGGACACCCGCGTGAATGGTCATATAATCCACGCCCTGTTCCGCCTGCTCTTCAATCACTTCCAGCATCAAATCAAGCGAAATATCTTCCGGACGCCGCACCCGCGAAATCGCCTCATAGACCGGTACCGTTCCGACTGGCACCGGTGACGCCTCAATAATCGCTTTTCGAATCGTCGGAATATCTCCGCCGGTGGAAAGGTCCATCACGGTATCGGCACCGTAGTGAACCGCGTGATGCAGTTTCTTCAACTCCTCGTCAATGTTCGAAGACGTCGCCGAATTCCCAATGTTTGCATTGATCTTGCACTTGGAAGCAATCCCAATCCCCATCGGTTCCAGGTTCCGGTGATTCACGTTGGCCGGAATAATCATTCGTCCGCGCGCAATTTCGCTGCGCACCAGTTCTGGATCAATCTTTTCCCGGCCCGCCACAAAGCGCATCTCTTCGGTAATCACACCCGCGCGCGCAAAATGCATCTGCGACACATTCCGGTTGCCGTTAAGACCTACGGCCTCTTTTTCCCGCTTGTCCAGCCAGCTATCCCGAAACGCCATAAGTTCCTCCCCAACTGCCATGAATCGTAAATTATGGCACCCAGTCGCTCCAGCAGCAACCCAGGCTGTTGTGGCGGCGGGTCTCGAGTCCCCCTGGTCGTCGCTTCGCTTACGGTTTTAGTTCTTGAATTTGCTGCCGGCGTGCAGCCGAGGCCATGGTTGTGATTCCCATCCGCTGTTCCGGCAACCGGAACCCACCGGCATTCTCAACCCGTCCGAGCGCAAGCGCGGCTAGCGCGGTCGACTTCCAGAGAACACCCCCACTGACTAGGCCTGCTAGCTCGGCGGTCGTTTCCTGAAATTCCCGGTCCGCCTGGCGCATTCCCAAAACTTTTCCCCAAATCGCAGCCAGCAGGACAAACACAAAGCCTACGCCGGCCACACCCCAGTAATTCGGAAATAGTCCGGATCCACCTTCTGCGATAAACACGACGTAGATCATGGCCAGAGCCGCTGCCACCATTTTGGCCATGGACGAGCCGCTCTCCCGGCGCAATTCGTTCAGCCGGGCCTCCATTTGCGAACTCTCCGCTTCGCTCAATTCATCCAGAAACAGCAAGATCTGTCCCGGACCGCTGTCCCGCCGTAACCGCAGGAGCGCTTCCCCGTTTGTAATCACCCGATCAAGCAGCCGAATCATAACCGTCTCCCTCTGTCGCGCTAGATGGTGTTCCGGCCCCCCCATTCGCTTCACACAACTTTGTGCCCCCGCACTGAATGCGGCGTTCTGGCTGTCCGGGGGGCAGTTTTTGCCGGCGGTCCGGGACAGGGGGAAACAGCTGCACCGGAAATTCTCTCCGGCAGCCTCCAAGCGGCCCCCGGCCGATCCGGGCAGATGACCCCGGGGCCGCTCGCGAGCCAATTTTCACCAAACATTCAACCCCCGTGAAACAGTTCGCATCCGGCCCGCACTACATTCCGAACATGGCAGGACAAACCAAAGCAGCGCTCTCGCACATCCAAACAGCAAGGTAGTCCGTATTCAACATTGCGAGCGACCGGGGGACCTGTCCGGATAGTGTACTGAGCGTTGTAGGGGTTTTAGTACTGTGGAAAACTGCGTTTCTCCGATCGTGCGAACGCGGAATCGATGCTCGCGCTTTTAACAAGGCCAAGACCTCCAGCCGTCTTCCTTGCGAGCAATCAAAAAAATCTCTCGTCACTCCTTTAACAGTGACCCTCGGTTGGAGTGTGCAGCATGCTTGATGCCAGAAGAAATTTTGACAATGCCGTCCCCGCTGCGGATCGTCGGGAAGGCCTGCGGGCAGTTCCGTCCTCGTTGCTGCATGCCTCGTTCGGCAGCCAGCACGGCGGAGTAGTCCTCGATCTCAGCGAAGGGGGCTTTGCCGTCGCCACCGCTCTTTCCCTTCTGGATCGGGTCGTGCCCCAGATCACCATTGCTCTCGGCCCGGGCGAGGACAAGATCAAAGTTGTCGGCCTCACGGTCTGGACCACGGAAGCCACCCAGCGGGCCGGCTTTCAATTTATCGGCCTCGCACCCGCCGAACGCGAACGGATCAGAAATTGGGTGCGCGCTCACAATACGGATGCCTGCGAAGTGCTCCCGCCAGAGGCGGGGCCCGTGCTCAAAAAGGTTTGGAGCGCAAATCCGCACCTGCTTCCGATCAACGCTATCCCGGAACAAGGTCTGGCAGCGCGCGTCGGGAATCCCCAGCTCGAACACCGGCACCCGCTGCCGGCCGCTCCCGCGCGCCCGCTCGCAATGGAAATGCGGCGATCCCCGGCGCATGCCATCTCTTTGCAAAGTGGAAAAACCATACGCGCCAGGCTCTCGCTCTCTGTCGCTGCCGCTTTTGTGATTGGTTCTGCGCTCACTTTTTTTGGAGCGCCTCGTTGGTCCGATCGCAGCTCCGCCGCAGAGCGTCCTCCAGCGTCCGGCGAAGCGCTTCAAGAGCAGAACCCGGCGCAAACTTTTCCCCGCGATGCGCAAGACAAAATCCTTCCGCAACAATCGGAGCAATCTGTATTGATCCTGCCCGCCGCCAGCAGCACTCCGTATCGCGCCAGCCTGCTCAAGGAAGAAATTCCTTCGCCGGCATCCGTTCGCATCGTTTCACAACGTTCCTTGTATCTACCCGATGGTGTTTTGCGCGACGCCACTGGCAAGTCCGTTGCCGCCAAATCCCTTGTTCCGGGGAGATTGCTGACCGAAATCCTTCCTGAATTCCCGGCCTCCCACCAAGATTCCGCTGCCCAGCAGGATTTGCGCATCAGAGCCCAAGTCAGTGAATCTGGACGAGTCCTCGAAGTGCTACCAATTAGCGGACCGACCGCGCAAATGCCGGGAATTCTGAGCGCCGTCCGGAAATGGCGCTATGAACCAACTTTGCTCGACGACAAGCCCGTGCAGACCCAGCTCGATCTGACGATTCAGTTTGTTTCCGGCGGCCAATAGCGGCCCAGAGTTTTGCATTTGTTCCATGTTTAGCAGAAGGAGAAAAACCGTGGTGAATATCTCGAAAAAAATGGCAGTGCTTCTCGCAATGGCAACAATCCTGGTTCTGGCTGGAAGTTTGCCGGCCGCTCAGGCAGATACAAACGGCAAGAAAATCACACTCGAATTCAAGAGCGCGACGCAAATTCCCGGACAAGTTCTGCCGCCCGGCAGTTACGTGTTTGAAGCGGCCGGAACCCAGGCCGGATGGAATGTAGTGAAAATCTACAACCAGGACGGCAGTTCGCAGATCACCACACTGCTGGCCTATCAGAACCCGCAGCTCAAAAACACCGGCGAACCGATTCTGTTTTATTCCCGCCACGCTGGAATTCCGTACCCGGTCATGGAAGGTTGGTTCTTTGAAGGTGATTCCGCCGCACAGCAGTGGGCGTACTCCGACAAAATGGCCCTGAAAATAGGCGAAGCCAATCACACCCGCATTCCCACCACCGGCACCGAGGATGTTTATCCGAGTACTCTGCCTGATGCCGCCAGCTCCTGGACCCCCCCGGTTACCCCCGCCGCGGATCAACCGTTGCCGCAGACTGCCAGCGACCTGCCCACACTGGCCTTGATTGGAGTTGCGTTTCTCCTGGCGGCCTTTGTGCTTCGCCGTATTACGTCCAAAACAGCCCGGGCATAAACTGGAAATGGGAGAAGCGCGTTTTGCGCTTCTCCCATTTCACCCGATCGGTTAAGGTACAGCAATCTATGCATCACGTTTCACAAAACATCCATCGGCTCTCGGCGGCCGGCCTGGGCTGGCTGAAACGCCCCATCGCTCCGTCCGCTGAAATGAAATTGCTCCGCTCGCTCGAGCGTGTCTTGTGGGTCTCGTCGGCGATTCTGCTTTCGTTTTGTGCCTTCGCCTATGCCCGTGCCGCAATGCACCAATCCCATCAACTCGCTCAACTGAATTCTGCGCGGGCACGCTTTACTGCTGGCCCGGGCGCCGGTTCTGCCCAAACCTCCTCGCCCTATCCCTTCATTTGGAATACGGCGGCCGCCGACCAGCTGTGGGAAGAAACGGCTCCGCTCGGCATTCTGGAAATTCCGCGATTGCAAATTTCCGCCGTCGCCGAAGAAGGCATTCAGAGCGACACGCTGGATCTTTCCGTCGGCCACGTTCCGAAATCTGCCTATCCCGGTCAATCCGGCAACGCCGCGTTTGCCGCGCACCGCGACACCTACTTCAAAAATCTTGAATCCGTGCAGACCGGCGATCAAATCGTTTTCAAATCACTGCAACGCGATTACCACTACCGAGTCACTTCCATCCAGATCGTTGATGCCAACGCTACCTCAGTCCTCAACGACACTCCGCAATCCACAATAACGCTGGTCACCTGCTATCCGTTCCACTACATCGGCCTTGCGCCGAAACGCTTCGTGGTCACCGCCGAGCAAACCGCCCCATAGCCAACCGCAAGACCTCTTTGTGGAAGCGCGAAAACGGAAGCGGACCGGACGCTACGCGCCCTTCTCCATGTGCAAAATGGGCAGCGTCAAGCCTTCCCCAATCGAAATCTCAATTTTCCGCATGGGAATATATCCCCGCGCCGCAAACAGTTTTACGCCGGTCAGCGTCGCACCCATCTCGTATCTCTTGAATCCGGCTTGGCGGGCGGCGGACTCGCAGGCTTCTAAGATTTTTGTTCCGAGACCGCGCCGCGCCCACGACGGATGTATGAAAAACGCGCGAATTTTCGCTGCGTCATGGGTTGGATCAAGCAGATCATCCTGCCGCGCGGTCCACTGATCGCCGCCAAACAATGTTGTACGCTTGCTCCAGCCGCCGCATCCGGCCAGCCGCGGCATGCCCGCGACGGTGGTTGCATCGGACTTTTGCGCTTCCGGCGACGCCGGATCTGCAGCGCACGCTTCCGCCACCAGATACGTCCGGTCTGCAATCAGCTGGCTGTCTACGCCAAAAACACTTTGCAGGGCCGCTTCCCGCTGTTCGCTGCTGTAATCCTCTGCCTGCAACTCACGTACCGAGGCCGCGATTAATTGCTCCACCGCAGGAACATCCCGGCTGGTGGCAATTCGAATGCGAATCTTGAATTTCATTTTCCTCGCCAGAACAAACTAGCACTGCTAAGTTTGCCACGATCCGCGCTTCCTCGAAAGCCGGAAGGAAACCAGGCCGCTCCCGGAGGACGGCCACCCGCTCGCGCACCGGCAGTCCGCTTCCCGGGGGGGGCGCGCGACGGCAGTTGTGCCATGAATTTCGTTTGACTATACGGCGTATAGCAGTTACTATACACCGTATAGATGGGGCATAAAAACAAAATCGAAGAGATTCGCCGGGCGGCCCTGCGGCTTCTTGAAAAAGAAGGACCCGAGGCCGTCAGCATGAGACGCGTGGCCAAGGCTGCCAAGATCACCCCCATGGCCATCTACCATTATTTCCGTACGCGAGAAGCTCTGCTGCAGGACATCACGGCTGCTGAATTTGAAAAACAAGTGGCCAGACTCCAGGCCCTGCCCGTGCCGGCGGATCCGGGCGAGCAACTGCGGCAGATACTGGAAAGCCATCTTGAGTACGCCATCGGGCGGCCCCGGGTTTACGACTATGTTTTTTCCAGTCCGCGGCCGGGGGCCCGGCGATTTCCCAAGGATTTCCAGGAGCGCAAGTCCCCGACTTTCAATCTGCTCATGGATGCCGTGGGCGCTGCGATCGAACACGGGTACTTCCGCAAGGGCGATGTTTTTGAAATATCGCTAACAATTGCAGCTCACACGCAGGGCCTTATTACGCTGTACCGCGGCGGCCGCTTCCAAGCCTCCGACCGGCAGTTCAAATTGCTGTGCTGGCAATCCTTTGCAAAGGTGTTCGATGGACTTCGTAAGCAAAAATAGAACGATTCTTTATGGTTTGGCCGCGACCGTGCTGTCCGCCCTGTTCTTTTTCATCGGCACGGGACTCTATCCTTACTGGTGGGCGACATGGCTTGCGCCGGCACCCGTGCTGGCATTTGCGGCGCGGGCGCCCTTCAAGGCTGCATTCCTCGCTGCCTTCCTGGCCTGTTCGCTGGGTTCGATGAATGCAGTTCACTACCTCAAGGACGTCATTGGACTGCCGACCGGAGTTCTGCTCTCCTTTGTGGTTTTCCCGGGACTTATTTTTGCCGGCGCCGTTGTGTTTTGGCGGGGATGGCTGCGACTGGAGCGGATCTGGATTGCCGCACTCGCGCTGCCGTGCCTTTGGACCAGCTACGAATACCTTTACAGCATTCTGTCTCCTCATTCGACTTTTGGAAACATCGCCTATTCCCAGATGAATTTTCTGCCGCTGATTCAGCTGGCATCGGTCACCGGGATATGGGGAATCGTTTTTGTCTTGCTTCTGGTTCCCGGCGCACTGGTGGCAATCCTGTGCAGTGCTCTTCCCGGAGCCCCAAGGGCGAAGTTGGCCGCGTCGACGGGTGCGGTCGTCCTATTGGTCTGCGCCTTCGGTGTGTGGCGCTTGCATTCTGAAGTGAAGGGATCTGGCAAGGTGTCGGTGCGAATCATCACTTCGGGCGCGCGCCAGGACGTTTTCGCCGTCAAGGACCAACCGGCCCTCCAACTCTACCGAAGGTATGCGCAAACGATTTCCACGAATTCAAATCCGCCCGTTGACTTGATCCTTGCGCCAGAAAAAATTGCGATGATCACCGACTCGGTCTCCAGCGAGACAAAAAGCCTGTTCAGCGTGAACGCCGTCCAGGCAAACAGCGATGTGGTCGTCGGTTTTGATGAAAAACGAAATGGGGCGCGGCGCAACGAAGCCCTCCTTTTCGCCAAAGATGGTTCGGTCCAGGCGGATTACGAGAAGCACCACTTCATCCCCGTCCTTGAAGATGGATACGTTCTGGGAAAGGACTACGTGGTATTCGAGCGTCCCTCGGGCTTATGGGGAATCGCCATCTGCAAGGATATGGATTTTCCGGGCTTGGGCCGCGAATATGGCCGGCGCGGCGTAGGTTTGCTGATTGTCCCGGCATGGGATTTCACCATCGATGCCTGGTATCACGACCGCATGGCGGTTCTGCGCGGAGTTGAGAGCGGCTTCACAATTGCCCGCTCCGCAAAACAGGGACTCCAGACCATCAGCGACAGCCGTGGACGATTGCTATTGGACCGACCGGGCTCACCAGACGGTTTTGTGGTTTCCGATGGGCTGGCCCCGGTGGCGCACGTGGCCACTCTGTACGCCGCGTGGGGCGACTGGTTCGCCTGGCTGTGCCTTGCCGCCTTGCTTGCTCTGATCTTTCTGCCCCGCCGGAGAAAAGCAACTTCGGTCTGAAGCCGGAATGCGATAGTCTCTGCCGGGTGTGTGCCGCAGCTCGGCACCCGTCGGGGCTGACTCATTTCTAACGTCAAATCAGATCCTTCCACTCCCGTCGCTGCCATTCGTCGAGCCGGCCTGCTCTCTTTTGTCGCTTTGATGTATTCCTATGCGACAGCCGGCCCATTTGGACTTGAGGATCAAATCACAACCAGCGGGCCCGGAATGACTCTGCTGTTTCATTTGCTGATTCCGTTTTTCCTGTCCATTCCGGTTTCGCTGGTGGCCGCTGAATTGACCACGGCGATTCCGGTCGAAGGTGGATTTTATCGCTGGGTGCGCATCGGCTACGGCAATTTCTGGGGATTTCTGGCGGGTTGGTGGAACTGGTGTTCCTCGTTCGTACTTGGTGGCGTTTACGCAGTTCTTTTCAGCGACTATCTGCGCTTCTTTTTCCCGTCCATGCAAATGTGGGAGCACTATGCCGTTTCTCTGCTGCTGATTGCGCTAATGGCGTGGATCAATATCACAGGAATTCAGATGGCTGGCGCGGTTGCCACGGTTCTGGAGATTTTTATTCTCTTGCCGGTAGCGGTTCTTTGCGTGATGGCCGCCACCAAGTGGCAGCACAATCCATTCATTCCCCTCGTTCCACCGCACGTTCCCACATTTCAGGTTTTTGGCGTGGGACTGGCTCTGGGTCTTTGGCTCTACGCCGGCTACGAACAAATGTCCAGCGTCGCAGAAGAAGTCGACAATCCCCAACGCAACTATCCGATCGCACTGGCCATCGTTATTCCCATTTCCATCGCCACTTATTTCCTGCCGACTCTTTTCTCTCTCGCTGCGCTGGGCAACTGGCAGGACTGGAAAACCGGATATTTTTCCGATGCCGCAAGACTAATCGGCGGACCATGGCTGGGATTCTGGATGACGGTCGCCGCCGCAGTCACAAATATCTCTCTTTTGAATGCGACCGTGCTGACCGGAACTCGCATGCCTTCGGCCATGGCCGAAGACGGCTACTTCCCTCCCTCGCTCACAAAAAAACATTCGCGTTATGGCACACCATGGATGGCGATTCTGCTTTCTTCGGCAATCTATGCATTGCTGGCCGTTCTGAATCTAGGTCAATTGATCAAGGCCTATGCCTGGCTGCGCATCGCCGTCACGGTTCTTACAGTCGCGTCCGCCTGGCGCATCCGGCAGCTACAGCCGCAGCTCGCTCGCCCGTTTCGCATTCCTGGTGGCCGTGCCGGATTGTTCTATGTTGTTGCGGCGCCCATTGCCATGAGCGGCGTGGCTCTGCTCGGAAGTGATCGCTTCTCTCTGCTGTGGGGGCCGGTTGCGCTCGCGCTTGGCCCGCTCGCCTATGGCCTGCTTCGCGCCCTCGGCGCCGGCCGGCGTCAGGTGAACCAGTCGAGCACCTTGTAGTAAGCGCCGGCCAACGGCAGTCCCCAGGTATTGCCGCTGCGCAGCCCCGGCGGCGCTGACGGAAACCCGATGCTGTCGAACAGCAGTTCGCCGGTGTCGCCACAAATGATCCCTGCGAGTTTTGCCCCTAAATAGGTCGCGGCCGCCACGCCGTGCCCGGCATATCCAATGGCAAAGTGCATGTCGTCAATTTTTCCGGCATGCGGCATGACGTCGGAAACGAAGTCGATTGTGCCACCCCAGACGTATTCAATCTTGGCGTTGCGCAGTTGCGGATAGACTCTGACCATGCCGCGGCGGAGAATTTCTGCACTTTGCAGAATCGTTTTGGCGGTTTCCGGAAAAAACGCGGCCCGTCCGCCAAATAACAGGCGTTGGTCAGGGGTTAACCGGTAGTAGTAAAGAAAATGTTTGGAATCATAAATCATGCGGTTGCGCGGACTGAGTTCCTGGGCCAGATTGTCCGGCAGCGTTTCTGTAGCAATAATGTACGATCCGATGGGAATTATTTTCTTTTGCAACGCGGGCGTCGCCCGGGTGGTGTATGCGCCGCTGGCCAGAAGCACTTCGCGAGCCCTGATGGCGCCTTTCGCGGTATGCACCCGAAAGCGACGCACTCCATTCGCGGATTCGGTTTCTATTTTGGTGACTTGCGCGCCCTCATGGAGGTGGGCTCCGGCGCGCTGTGCGGCTGCGACCAAGCCGGCGACGTATCGCGCGGGATTCAGGCCTGCGCTGGAGCCATCCGCCAGGCCGCCGAAATAGATGTCTGAACCGATTTCCGCGCGCAGCTGGCTTCTGGGAATGATGCGCAGCTCGTGGCCAAATTCCCGTTTGACGAGCGCCGCGGATTCCTCATAGCCGTCAAAGTGCGCCTGCTTGCAGGCCACTTCCAGATGGCCGCAGCGCGAGAACTCACATTGGATATTTTCTTCCTGGACGATTTGTTCCACGCAATCAATTGAAGCAAGCGATGCCGCATACATTTGCCGAACAAGGTCCCGGCCATACCGCTTGATCAGGGTTGGAACCGGAAGCTTCAACCCGGTTAGAACCATTCCCCCGTTGCGGGAGCTGGCCCCCCACCCAAACGTTTGGGCTTCGAGCGCGACTACATTGACGCCGCGTTTGGCGAGTGTTCGCGCGGCGGACAGGCCCGTAAAGCCGGCCCCCACGACAACCACATCCGCGGCCTCCGGGAACGCTGCCGGTTCGCTGCCGGAAGGAATTGACGCCGTGGTAAGCCAATAGTTTTCCTGTTTCATGGACCCGTGTCCCGTGGTTCAGAGCGGGGGAATAATACCACCGCCCAGAGGCGCCACCGGGCAAGTGGACGGAAAACCTTGCTTCGCTCAGCGGACGGCCAGCCAAAGGCACTGCGCGCTGCGCCAAGGAAAGGGACGATTAAGCCGTGCGCAGGACGATGAGGCTGATTTCCGGGGGAACCCCGAGGCGTACGGGCGCCCCTACCGTTCCAAGCCCACGATTTACGTAGAGATAGGATAGAGCGGATGGGTTGCTAGGCTGCAACGTGGGTTTATCATCCGGCATGGCCGCGCCGCGAAGCGCGCGGTCGCCGTGCGCGGGCAAAAAGAGCGGGCGCTGATAGAGGCCGGCGATGTAATCGGTGATGAACCTGGCAGGGCTCAAGCGATGATCCAAAATCTCCACCTGAATCTGGCCGCCATGCGTGTGACCCGCGAGCGAAAGCTCGATTCCCAATTCCGCGGCCCGATTAAACGAATTGGGATTGTGGGATAGCAAGATATTGGGCATGTCACGGCGAACGAGGCGGGCTGCGTCGGCAAGAGTCTGCTGGCGACGACCACCGGAATTACGTTCGCGCTGGTAATCCACGCCAATTAAATTGAATTGCGCGCCATGGAACGAAATCTGCGCATTTTCCTGGCGCAGGAGTTTCATCCCGCCTTGCGCAAATAGAGTTTGCGCTGTTGCTTCGGCGCGGGCGTAAATCTCGTGGTTGCCGTTGCAGCCCCAGATGCCGAGCGGGGCGTGCAGCTGGCGCAGTTCATCGATGCAGTCGGCAATGGGATCGCTTGCGCCGGTGATGAAATCTCCAGTGATAACGGCAAGATCCGCTCCAAGGTCATTGGCCATGTCTACGGCCCGGCGAACCTGCGCGCGCGGCATGTATCCGCTCAAATGAATGTCGCTGAGCTGTACAATTTTCAGCCCATCGAGCGCCGGAGGAAGATTGTGGACCGGGATCTCAATCCGTCGAACCTGATACTTAAGGCGTTCTTCGGCAAAGCCATACACGGCGCCGAGAAATGGCGCGACGCCTGCGGCAGCCGTAGCGGCCCGAAAGAAGTAGCGGCGCGAGGGGTCTTGCAGGGCCTCCACGCCGGGGGAAGCTGGCTCGGCCTTGGCTAGAGTGGCCCCGGAAGCACCTTTCCCTCGAGCGGACTCGGATTTTGCGCGCAGTACCCGGCCGAATAACCTCCATACGCCGTCGATCCCGCGCACACTCTTGACCGCGATATAGGCAAAGAGCGCACTGGAAAACCAAAGCCCGGCAAAAACGGTAATCATGTTCGCCTGGGGAATAATGCGCCCGTGTCCCATCCGGAAGCCGTCTATTGCAGACAGAATGATCAAGAGCAGCACGGTGACATAAAGAGCTCGCGGAGCCACGCGCAGGGCGGTGCTGGTCCAGTTGGCAGTTACCCGCCACAAAGCCCGATACCAGAATCGTTGTGAAAGAAACAGCAATGCCAGGACGCTGAAAACGATGGCCGCCCGAACCAAAAAGAAGCCCCAATTCACGGTGGTGGCGCCCTCCACGGGCGGTCTCTAGCTTATCACGCCTATCATCCGGGCATTTACGATGGGACCAAGTCTGCCAACAAGCAAGGCGCGAGCCGCCAGGCCGGCCGAGAGGAAGTGAAAAATTTGAGAAACGCATTGCTGGCTCAGCCGTCTGAGTGAAAGAACTCTGCATCTGCAGACGGAGGAGGGGTCTATGAGGAAGTGGATGGTGGTGGCAGGACTGGCATTGGCTATGGGAGTGGCTACGGCGGCTCCCGCCGTGCGTGCTCAGGATATGGCCGCGGCGAAAAAAGAGCCGCAGCCAGCGCTAAGCCCGTCCGGTGAGGTTCTCCAGCAATGGAATGACATCGGCCGGAAACTCGTCGCCATTGCCGAAGATTTGCCGGAAAACAAATACGACTACAAACCGAATCCGGAATCACGGAGCTTTGTGGCGCAATTGATTCATGCTGCCGGCTCCATGTACTACTTCACGGACCCAGCGCAGGGCAAAAAACCACACTTGGCGGATGATCCTAGCCGCGACGAATTGAAGACCAAAGCGCAGATTGTGGCATTCGTGAAAAAGTGTGTGCAGGACGGGGCCGATCTGATTAAAAGCAAAGGCGATGCCGGAATGGACGAGCAAGTCGTCGCCGGCGGGCCTACGAAAACTCGCATTCGCGACCTGGCGCTGGCTCTCAATGAACACTCCGGAGAGCATTACGGACAATTGGTCGTCTACTACCGCATCAACAATATGGTTCCGCCGGAATCTCGGAAGAAGTAATTTAATCGTAGTGGTGATAGACCGAAGCAGGAGAGGGCGCAAGGACTCTCCTGCTTTTTGCTTGGAGCCTCACGATGAAATCCAAACCGGTGAAATTGCCCTACGACGGTCTCGCGCCCTCTTGCTGCGCGGGTGTGAGCCGCTCGATTCATCGCACCCGCTTGGCCAGGCCGACGACCCGCTTTCAAAGCTAGCTCGATCGGCACCGGGCAGCGAATTCAGAAAATTCACCCCGGGAGCGTGCCGGGGGCCAGACTTTGAATTGGCAGGCTCCCCATGCCTCACGGACTCGTTTCCGGGCTAACCGGCGACTTTAGAGCGACGCTGCTCGGTAAGCAGCGCCACGAGTTGGCTCCGGTCGCTCGTCGGAGGCAGACAGGTCTGGCCGGAGCAAACCACGGCAACCGATTTGTCCTGCGGGAGATGGGGCAACGTTTCTTTCAAGGCACTGGGGAAATTGCTGAGAGAAACCCCAGGGGGCAGGCGCAGGACGGACTTGCCTAGTCGAAACACGCTGTGCGCAGCGGCTTCCAGGGCCGCGGCACTGGCATCGTCGGCGGGCCCGGTGATAACGACTTGCATCGGATGATTTGCAAACAGAGTCGCAGCAAGCCCGTAGCTGGCCGCGTGTAAGCCGTACTGCGGCGCTACCGCCGCGAACGCTTCGAGGGTCTTCTTGGCAAAGTTGTAATAGCGGGCGTCCTCGGTAAAATCGTGAATGCGAATCAAGGCCATGGCTGCCACCGAGTTTGCGCCGGGGGTTGGAGAATCCTGGAACGGTTTGCGGCGCACGTCGAGGCCGCCCATGGGAGGAGCGTCGCTGGCACGGTCAAAGAAGCCGCCGCCGCCGCCGTCGCCGTACCGCGCGACGGCCAGGTCCATCGTTTTTTTCGCTGCTTCGAAATAGCGCGAATCCAAGGTGGTCTCATAGGCGTCGAGAAGGGCGAGAACGCCGAACGCCTGATCATCCAATGAGCCTTCAAGCGCAGGTCCACCAATGCGGTGGCCGAATCCGCGCGCATCACTCCAAACCTCTTTCAGCATGCGGTCGAGCGTTTTCAGGGCGAATGCGCGGCAGTTACCTCCCAGCTTTCCACCCAGCACGCGAGCTGCGTCCAGATAGGCCGACACAAACATCGCGTTCCAGGAAACGTACATCGTCTTGTCAATGAACGGAGTGGGACGCGGCTGGCGCGCAGCAAACAGTTGTCCTTTGGCTTTGGCAATCGTCAAACGAACCGTCGATTCCTCAAGGCCAAGTTGTTTCGCGACATCCTCGGCTGAGCGCGCAATCCACAGAACATTCTTCGCCGGATTGTGATGCATCTCGCCGTGCGCTTCCACGTCGTAATACAGCTCCATCACGCGCGCTTCATTGGGCAAGAGCGCAGCGCGCAGCTCTTCGAGCGTCCATGTGAAATAGTCACCGTCGTCGTCAAGAGAGTAATCCGCGTCCTGGCTGGCATAGAAACCGCCATTTTCGCGGTCCGACAAATCCTGATCGACCCAGCCGATGATGCTCTCCGCCGTCTCGCGCAGCAACGGGTTCTGCGTCACCTGCCAGCCGTGCAGAAAATTTCGCAGCAATTCGGAATTGTCATACGACATTTTTTCGAAATGGGGCACCAGCCAGCGTTCATCGACGGAATAGCGATGAAATCCACCAGCAAGCTGGTCGTAAACGCCGCCGCGCGCCATTTTTTCGAGTGTGGTTTCAGCAATCGCCAGCAAATGTTTTTCCTTCGTTTGCTGGTAGCGCTCCAGAACCAAATCGAGCGCCGACGCATGGGGAAATTTGGGAGCATTGCCAAAGCCGCCGTTGTGAATATCGAATCGCTGCGTGATCGATGAAATCTGGGCATCCACCACGGCCGAATCAAAATCAGCTCGCGCCCCGGCAAACAGCTCCGCTTGCGACACCGCATCGGAGAGCGAGTTGGCGGCGCGTTCCAGATCAGCGCGCTTGTTGCGATACGAATCGGACACCACCACGAGCAGACGCTTAAATCCCGGCCGCCCCATCTGATCTTCCGGAGGAAAGTACGTGCCGCCGTAAAATGGCTTGCCGTCCGGCAGCAAGAATCCGGTCAAGGGCCAGCCCCCTTGTCCGGATATCGCGCTGATTGCCGATTGATAACGCGAATCTACATCGGGCCGCTCATCACGATCCACTTTCACCGCAACAAAATGCTCGCCGATAATTTTGGCGACTTCAGGATTCTCGTAGCTCTCGCGGTCGATAACGTGGCACCAGTGGCACCACACCGCGCCAATATCGAGAAGGATCGGTTTGTCTTCGGCTTTGGCGCGGGCAAACGCAGCATCGCCCCATTCATACCAATCAATGGGTTGATGCGCTGCTGACCGCAAATACGGACTTGCGGAATCCTTCAAGCGATTTTCGGGATGCGACGACACGCGCGTTCCTTTCAGGACTGTTCGAGGCGGAAAAAATCGAGCTGCCTTCGACGATTCCGGAAGCAGAGTGGACGGCTACAGCAAATCGCGAAATCCCTGCGCACTCACTGGACGATATTTCCGGGTCCCAGGTCGCGCGGATCAATCGGCTTGCGGCCGGAGAATCCTTCATCTTGCCGGTGATAAAAGCGAATGCGGTCTTCCCCCAGCTTCCAGCACAGATACACGCTTTGATTGTTGATGATCGCGGGGAAATCGAGCAGGCCAATATCGAGATCCTTGATGACACATCCGGTTTCAAGAATTCGGCTCAGCGCGGACTTGAATGTCTCGGACAGTTGTGTGTGCTGCACGCGCTGGGCTGCCAGTTTTTCATAGGGAACCAGTATTCCGCCCATCAGCATGATGCGCGAGGCCACCGCCGAGAGGCTTTCGTCGAGGCTGGCAAGTTTTTTGCGGCAGTCGATCGCTTCGACGAGGAAGGGTTCCAATTCTTGCCGCGTGCGCTCGGCCTCGGTCAGTGTGAAAAGACGCGGCTCGGGTTCCGGTGCTTCGTCCTTTTCCTGCTCGTCGTCTTCGTCTGCCATGAGGTTTCGTCCGTCAAAAACGTAACAGCCTGTCCTAGATCCGATGCTAACGCAAACGGACTGTGCGGTCGAGAGAGGCTTTGTAACATTCTGCGCTGCAAGCGGGCCGGCGGTTAACCGCCGATAAAGACCATCGTCCGATCCGGCTGATGGAAATCCGGTTCGTTGATACGATGGCTCTCCTCTTTTTCCATCACTACCGAGCGGATGAAAGCCTGCAGGTCCTCATCGCTTGCGCCTTCGCGCAGCAGGCTTCGCAGATCATGATCGTCTTTGCTGAAAAGGCAGGTCCGCAGTTTTCCATCTGCGGTAAGTCGAATCCGCGAACAATGTCCACAGAAAGGCTGCGTCACCGGCGAGATCAAACCAATTTCTCCTGGTGCTCCGTCCGCAAAGCGGAACTTGCGCGCGGTCTCGCTGTGCTCGTGCGGGATTTGCTGTAGCGGCCAGCGCGCGTGGATACGCTGGTGGATTTCCGACGAAGGCACAACCGCAGCGCGGGTCCAGTGGTGGTCTGCATCAAGCGGCATGAACTCGATGAAACGCATGATTACGCCGCGTTCACGCGCAAAATTCGCGAAAGCCTCTACTTCATCGTCGTTCGTGCCTCGCACCAGCACCGCATTTATTTTCACGGGACGGAGCGAAGACTCCTGCGCTACGTCGATGCCGTGCATTACTGCCGCAAATGATTTTGTGCGCGTAATTTTTTCAAATCTCGCGCGATCGAGAGAATCCAAACTGATGTTGATGCGCTTTAAGCCTGCGGCTAGCAGGCGCTTACAGCGATCGGCCAATAAATGGCCGTTGGTGGTCATCGATAAATCTTCGAAGCCCAACTGATGCAGCCGCTCCAGGTATTCCTCCACTCCTTCGCGGACCAGCGGTTCGCCCCCCGTCAGGCGTATCTTGCGGATGCCCAGAGCCAGGAAGACGCGAGCCAAACGGTCAAGTTCCGGCCACGACAGGATTTTTTCGTGCGCCTGATAGTTCTCCGGATCGGCAGACCGGCAATATACGCACCGAAAGTTGCAGCGGTCGGTGACCGAAATACGCAGGTCGGTAATCTGCCGCCCGAATTTATCGAAAAGGGTCATTTGTCAGCACAAATTCGATGCGATCGCTAGGTCTACGGTGACGGCGAAAAAAAATGCCCGATCCAGTGTTGGATAGCGGGCGAGCGGCGAAAATACGCATATTTTCGCTGAATCGCTCCTTTCCAAACACGGGAGGCCCGGGTGTTTCCACCAGAACCCTGAGCTGCCTGCGAGCCCGAAACTCGCCGGAAGCTGCCCCACCGGACTTAGGCTGTCTCTCCCTTAGCCCGCCGGGGTCGGAGTTACCCCCCTAGCTTACGCCCGGTGGAGCGCAGGAGCAATTGTGGAAGGTTACCTAATCTCCCGTTCAAGGCGCGGAGACGGAGTGTGTTAAAGTTTTTCCCACGCCATGCGGATCTTTGTCCTGGGAGCCGGCGCGACCGGCTCGCTTCTAGCCCAATTGCTCGAACGTCAAGGCCACACGGTCTGGTGCGGAGATCGCGACTCCGACCGCGCCCGACGCTTCCTGGGCAAAAAAAGCACGATCGCCGTCACGGAAGTAAATGCCCGCAACCTGCGCGGCATTATTCGCGCGGCCCGCGGCGCACAATTGGTGGTGAACGCTTCAGCTTCGGTGTTTAACCAGATTGTGATGCGCGCGGCTCTCCATGTGCGTGCGCATTATCTGGACTTGAGTTCGCACCTCACGCGCAACCCCTTCAAGGCCGAGCAGTTTTCCTTTGCCAAGCGATTTGCGGCAAAAAAGCGGGCGGCGCTGATCAATGCCGGCGCGGCTCCCGGTCTAACCAACCTGCTGGTCATGCGCGCCGCGGAGTTGCTCGATGAAGTGGAAAGCGTGCAAATTCGGCTCTATGAGAGTAGCGAGAGCGCTGATCCTATTTCACAGTGGTCGCCTGAAGTTTCCTTTGATGAGGCCATTTCCAATCCGCGTGTGTATCGGGATGGAAAATTCAAAATGGGGAGACGATTCGCAGAACTGGAAAAATTCCGTTTCACCGACCCCATCGGCAATGCCAACGTCGTTCTCGCTGCACAGGATGAAGTAGCCACGCTTCCCTACTTCATTCCCATGAAAAACATGGATGTAAAGATCGGTGGCAACGAATTTGACCGGCTTCGCCGCTGGTATAAACAGGGAAAACTTTCCAAATCCCGCGGGATTCCCAGAAAAAATTTCCCGCAGACATCTTCTCCCCGCGCGATTGCCAGATTAATTCGCCAGGGCACCCTGCAGAATGCGCGCTTTGCGGCGGCCGTGCTGGTGCAAGGCGTCCAGCGCAACGCAAAAGAGGATCAACGGTTTCTGATTCGCAGTGATTGCACGTTTCCCACGCTCTATTTGATTCGCCTCCAGGGGCGATTCACGACGCCCGTAGCGTACGCCACGGCGCACCTGGCCATGCTTTTTATCAAAAATTTTCCCCGCGATTTGGCAGGAGTGTTGGCCCCGGAAAATCTGCCGGTGGAAACGCGGCGCGCCATTCTGGCAGGAATCCGCACACAGGGCGTGAAAATCGCGCACAGGATCACCGTCCTCAAATCGAACGAGGATGACGAGGAAGTCTGATTTTTCCTGTCGCTGGAAAGCCCCAGATCCCTAGGGACGTGCTTCAAATATGAAATTGAATGGAGTTTGTGTTGCCCGGCGGAACTGTGTGAAACCCCCACTCGTAACGACCTCGCGAATACGTTTTTCGCCCGCCTGTGCCCCTAATGCAAGCCCAACTTCCTGTGACAGCGAAGCCGGCGTGCACAGCAGCGTTGACGCGCCATAAAAAGCGCGGCCCAGCGGATGCAGATTGTCTTCCAGCTTGTCTCCCGCTGCGGGCTCTACGATCATCCACGTTCCATCGGCCTTCAGCGTAGTACGCACATGGGCCGAAGCGCCCGCCGGATCACCCATATCGTGCAAACAGTCAAAAAATGTAACGAAGTCATAGTCTTTGCCGGGGTAGGTCTTGGCGCTGGCCACTTCAAAGCGAATACGATCGCCGACACCGGCATCCTTCGCGCGCTGCTTGGCGGTTTCGATGGACTGTTCGTGGTAATCGAAAGCCACAAATTCCGATTTCGGATAGGACTTCGCCATCAAAATAGTCGAGGCGCCTAAACCACAGCCAACATCCGCAACGCGAGCGCCGTTCTTCAACTTTGCATCCACGCCGTTCAAGGACGGAATCCACGACGCAATCAGATTTGCCGCATAGCCCGGACGAAAAAATCGTTCGGTGCCGACAAACACCTCGTGATGATGTTCATGCCAGCCAAGCCCCTTTCCGGTCTTGAATCGTTCAATCAATTCGTCATCTGCCTTTACTGCCGCGAGGGCCACTTGAAAAGCGCCTGGCAGGAAAACCGGGCTGCCTTCTTCCGCCATCGCGAAAGCCTGCTCTTCGGTCAGATGGAATTTTTGATTGCCGGCATCATAGGTGACATATCCACCGGCGGCTTGGTTGGAAAGCCATTCGCGCACATATCTTTCCGTCGTTCCCGTGTTCTTGGCCAATTCTGTGGAAGTTTGCGGCCCCCCCTTTGCCAAAGCCTTGTACAGGCCCAGCTTGTCGCCGATGCGCACCAGCGCTGCGCTGAATGTCGCGCCAAAATCAACGATCGCTTTGCCCAAAAATTCTTGCAGCTTGTCGTTATCAATTGCCATGGGGTTACCTCCGTATGATGAAAGACAAAGAAACCGGGCTGAATTGCTGGAAATCTTACGGCTAGGCGCCGCGCACAGCAAGTAAAGAGTTCTAACAGCAGCGGTTGGGCCGGGAATATTTCCGGTCCGCCTGTTCCACGTAGAATTGCTTGGGACTAAGGGGATGTGCGCAGCAGCATTTTGTGTGCTTCGAGCGCAAATAGCTTTCATAGGCCGCATCGCCGCACCATTCGCGAATTCCCTGCCACACGTTCCGGACTCCGCGGCGCACTCGAGCAATCCAGGGGGCATTTGCCGGGCTTTCGATCGGGTTGGAATTCATCAGTCATCTCCGTGAGCGGAGCCGGAATATTCACTGGCCCATTGCGTCGTAACGTAAGGCGATTCATGCAATACCACTTCCCGCCGTCGCGCCAGAATGGCGTACCACTGCACCAGCGCCTCCGCAATCAGCACCAATATCATCAACGCCAGCACCACCGTAACCACGGCATCCAGCCGCTGATTGAAAATAATCCGATGTGTGTCCGCAATCTTATCGGCCGGAATTTTTCCGGCGGCAAGTTGCATCGACAATGCCTTGCTGTAGGAAAGAAAGCCGATCCGCGGATTCGGGCTGAAAATCTTCTGGTAACTCGCTGTCATTGTAATGATCACCAGCCACGTCATGGGGACGACTGTCACCCAAATCAGGCGTAGCCTCCCCATCTTCAGCAAAATCGTCGTCGCCACCACAAGCGCCACGGCCGCGAGCAATTGATTCGAAATTCCAAACAGAGGCCACAACGAATTGATGCCGCCCAGCGGGTCAATCACGCCCTGATACAGAAAATAGCCCCACAGGGCAACAATCACTCCGCTCGAAATCAGAACACCGGGTGTCCATCCCGTGCGTCCAAATGGCTTCCATACCCGTCCGCCAAGTTCCTGCACCATAAAGCGTCCGACACGGGTTCCCGCGTCCAGCACGGTCAAGATGAAAAGCGCCTCAAACATGATCGCAAAGTGGTACCAGATACTGAGCAATCTTGGTCCGCCAATCGTGCTGGAAAAAATCTGCGCCATGCCCACAGCCAACGATGGCGCTCCGCCCGCTCGATTGAGAAGTGTTTGCTCTCCAACTGCATGCGCCAGATTGGTCATGGTTTCCGCTTGCAGCGGAAACCCCCAACCGCTGATTGTTGAAGATGCCGCGTCGGCGGTATTGCCAACGATGCCGGCAGGGCTGTTGATTGCAAAGAACACGCCCGGGGTCATGGCACAAGCCGCAACCATGGCCATGACTCCGACAAAGGATTCCAGCAGCATCGCACCATACCCGATTAACCGGGCATGACTTTCGCGCAAAATCATTTTTGGTGTGGTTCCGGAGGAAATCAGCGAATGAAACCCGCTGATCGCTCCGCAAGCGATGGTAATAAAGCAAAACGGAAAGATTTTTCCGGCGAAAACCGGGCCAGTGCCGTCGGTAAATCGCGTAAACGCCGGCATCAAAATATGTGGACGAACCATGAGAATCCCCGCAGCCAGCGAAAATATGGCGCCCGCCTTAATAAAAGCGCTCAAATAATCGCGCGGCGCAAGCAGTAGCCAAACCGGCAGTGCGGAAGCCGCGAATCCGTAGGCCATCAGAATAAACGCCAGGGTAATCCCGCTGAGCGTGAATACCGGCGCCCAGGCAGGCGACTCGGCAACCCATTGGCCGGCTATTACCACAAACATAACCAGCGTGACCCCTATGAACGACGCTTCAATCACGCGACCCGGGCGTAGGAATCGCAAATATACGCCGAGCAAGAGCGCGATCGGAATCGTCATCGCCAGAGTGAAGGTCGCCCACGGCGAAGATTTCAGAGCATTGACAATCACTAGCGCCACAACTCCCAGAAGAATGACCATGATCGCCAGTACGGCGATCTGCGCAATAAATCCGCCGCGCCGGCTGACTTCTTCGCGAGCCATTTCCCCAAGGGTCTTTCCATTGCGCCGGATTGAACACAGTAAAATAATAAAATCCTGCACGCACCCCGCAAAAGCTGCCCCGACAACAAGCCACAGCGTTCCCGGTAAGTAGCCAAACTGCGCGGCGAGTGTCGGCCCCACCAGCGGACCGGGTCCCGCAATCGCGGCGAAATGGTGGCCGAACAGCACCCACTTGTTCGTTGGCACAAAATCGCGCCCATCGTCGTTCACTTCGGCGGGAGTCGCACGGTGGTCGTCGAGCGCCAGCAACTTCGCGGCGATGAACGCCGAATAGAATCGATATGCCACCAGATAGCAGCAAATTGCCGCCACGACAAACCAGGTCGCACTCAGCGATTCGCCGCGATCAAACGCAATGCGCCCCAACGCTCCCGCTCCTAGCAGCGCAACCAAGATCCAGATGAAAATGGCAAAGGGCTTTTTCATTTTGGGGAATTTGCAGGTGAACTGGTGGCCATGAATTTCGCTATGTCCTGCTTCAAGCGGGCCAATGAAGCGGGTTGCACGTACATCATGTGTCCTGCTTCAAAATAATCTCCGCTCAAATGGCTGCGCAGTGTCGGGTCGAGGCCTAAATGGTCGAATGTATAGTCCGCCGCAAAGAAGGGCGTAGCCAAATCGTAGTAGCCTTTGGCGACAAAGACGTGCAGGAACGGATTCTGGGTCATCGCGCTGCGCAGCGTCTCCGCCACGTTCACGTATCTATTTTCATAGGGCGCATAGTTCCACGGCCGCACGCGGCCGGTAAGCACTTCATACGGCAAATCACTGTCAAATTTCAAATCATTGCGAACGTAATCATTTAGCATCCCGGCGTAAGGACCGATAATCGCCGCAATGCTCGGATCAAATTCCGGCTTCTCTCCCGCCGCGTCCGTATCAATGCCGGTAAACCGCGCATCGATTCGCCCGATTGTGCGTCGTTCACCGCGCAGCAATTCCTTTGTAAACCGTTGAATCTCAATTCGCAAATTCGTCCGGTCAACATAGTCAGGGGAGAGCCCGGTGAGCCGCGCCAGCTTCTGTGCAATCTCCGACCGCCGCGCCGCCGGCAGAGCATCTCCGGCCATCAAGGCGTCGGCGTATTCACCTGTCGCAAATTTGCGCGACTCCTCAATGGCCCTTTGCAAATCCCCCTGTAAGTCTTCGCCTAACTTCTTGTGGTACCAGGCAATCGCCGTGTAGGTCGGCAAATACAAGATATACGGCAAATCATTCCCGGTGTCGAAAGCGGCCGTCTCAAAATTCAAGATCGAAGAAATCAGCACGATTCCGTTCAGATACATGCCGTAGCGTTGCTGCAAGTATCCCGAAAGTCCAGCGGCGCGTGTCGTCCCGTAACTTTCGCCCGCCAGAAACTTGGGCGAAGACCATCGTTTATTGCGCGTGGCGTAGAGCCGGATGAAATCGGCAACCGACTGCACATCCTCCTGCACACCGTGAAATTGGGTCGGCGTTTCACCGGGCACGGCGCGGCTGTAGCCGGTTGAAACCGGGTCAATAAAGACCAGATCCGTCACATCCAGTAGAGAGGATTCGTTGTCCACCAGTTTGTAGGGCGGCGGCAGCAAGCTCCCGGCGTCGCCCATCTGCACGCGGCGCGGACCAAAGGCCCCCAGGTGCAGCCACACCGAAGCCGAGCCGGGCCCGCCGTTGAAGGTAAACGTGATGGGTCGCTGCGCTGGATCGCTCACCTCGTCTTTGGTGTACGCCACGTAAAAAATACTGGCTTTCGGTGTGTCATCCTCCTGCTTCAATAAAATTGTTCCCGCCGTAGCCGTGTACTTGATTTCTTTTCCGTCGATTTTAAATGAATGCTTGGTTTGGGATATTTTCTCTTCAGGCTTGGGCGGAGTTTTCTTCTCTTCCTTCGGTTTTTCGGCCTCGGGGGGAGCGGCGGGAGGCTTTTGCGCCGCGACTGCGGAAATAGTTCCTGCGACTGCCAGCGCAGAAAAAAGCATAAACCTGAATGGAGGGATCATGGCTGTCGTTGGTCTCCCGGCTTTTTGATCAAACAAGCAATTTGTGTCCCGCGCCGCATGGTAAGCGACGGCGGCAGCAGCGTCAATTGGTTCGAAGGCGAAGTCATGCTTCGTCGACCGGCGCAAACCACTTTTGCCCCTCGCATAAGCGTGCAAGAAGGGATAGACTCTCGCCCACGCAGAATGCAACACCTGTTGCGAGGAGACTTTCATGATCGGTTTGCGATTTCGCCGGTTACTCATTTTTGCGCTGGCCGCGGGGCTGGCCCGCTGCAGCGACGCACAGGAGTCCAAGAAAGAAGAACTTCCTCACCCTAACTCTCTTGGAGAACTTCAGAAGGCCATGAGTGATGTGATTGCCAGCAACCACGTCACCGGAGCCGGCGTCGCGTTGGTGTCCGGTGGACAGGTGGTTTGGTGCGGAGGAATTGGCAAGGCGGATATCGCCGCCAACAAAGATATCAATTGCGACACCGAATTCCGTGTCGGTTCCATCAGCAAATCGTTCGTCGCCCTGGCCCTGCTCAAGCTGCAGGAAGAGGGCAAGATCGATTTGAACGCCAAGCTGAAGGACATCGCTCCAGAGATTGTCATCAAAAATCCTTGGGACGCGACCAATCCTGTGCGCGTCGTCAACCTGTTGGAACACACCGCCGGTTTCGACGACATGAGTTTCAGCGAAGTCTACAACACGCATGATCCGCGGGACTTTCCCCTATTGAAGGTTTTTAGCGCACATTCTGCGCAACAGAATCCGCGCTGGCCGCCCAGCACACGTTTTTCCTATTCCAATCCGGGCTACGGCGTGGCCGGCTATTTGATTGAAAAAGTCAGCGGCCAACCCTTCGACGTCTACATTCAACAAAGCATTCTCGCTCCGCTGGGCATCGCTCGCGGCGATTTCCGCCTCACCGACGTAAATAAACCGTTCCTCGCCCAAGGTTACCAAGGCCGGCCCGCCAAGGCCGTTCCATACAAGGAAATTTATCTGCGCCCGGCGGGGGACATGAAAGCTTCTCCCGGAGAGCTCGCCAAGCTGGTCCAGTTTTTTCTGCAACGCGGCAAAGTCGGCGATACCGATCTCGTCAAGTCAGAATCGCTGGGGCGAATGGAATATCCCGCGACGCCGTTGTCCGCGCAAAATGGGCTCAAACTCGGGTATGGTCTGGCGAACTACACCGAAACCGAAGGTACGGTTGTCACCCACGGCCACAGCGGCGGAATCGACGGCTTCATTTCTATCTATCGCTACATGCCTGAGCAAAATTGGGGCTATGTCATTCTTGTGAATGACATTTCTTCAGGCAAAGCACTCGGCGATTTAAATCATCTCGCCGTCGACTTCCTGTCGAAGGACTTTCCGAAGCCGCAGCAGCCCTCCATTACCTTGCCGACAAGCGGCCTGCAGAAATTCGCAGGTTATTACGAACCACGCGATCCGAGAAATGAACTGTTCCGGTTCATGGGCAATCTGACAGGCGGCATTAGAATCAATGCGGTAGACGGCAAACTCACACATTCGGGCCTGTTCGGCAAAGCGGAAACTCTTTATCCAGTTGCCGGCAATTTGTTTCGCCACGAAAAAGATCCCGTCGCCACTGCGGTATTTTTCACCGACACGAGCGGAAATATGATTTTTTCCGCCAGTGGCATTGACGGCGGTTACGCCGAACGCATCAGCCCGATATGGCCATACGTCCGCCTCTTGGTGCTGGCAGGATGCGTGGCATTGCTCGCTTCCTCGTTGGTGTTCGCCCTGATTTGGTTGGCAATGCTGCTCATCGGAAAGCTAAAAGACGTAAAACACCTCTCCGTGCGAATTGTTCCGTTCCTGGCAAGTCTCTGCGTCCTGATTCTATTCTTCAGCTTCGGCAAAGCCATTGGAGAAATCGGCAACGCCGGCCTCTGGTCGGTCACATTCTTCGTCGTAAGCCTGCTATTCGCCGCACTCTCCATAGTTGGCTTGCTGCTGGCGACCAGTGTCATACGCACCGAAATTCGCCCCGCGGTGCGCATCCATTCCTTTCTGGTCTCATTGGCATGCTGCGTGTTAGCAGTTTTCCTTGCCTCCTGGCACCTCATCGGTCTCCGCTTCTGGGCCCCGTGACCGGCCACACCTACACTCCGGCAGGCCACATTTATCCTTGGCCAAATCCCCTTGGGACGTAGGAAAGCAATTTACCCCAATACCTTCGCCGCAAACCCAGGCTTGATAGCAATGAATACCAGACGTCTCGAAACCACGGTGGCTTGTTTGCGGTAAATGCGCTTGGCCTGCCATTCGGAGTCAAGGACACTCTCTCCAATACAATTGCGCTTTTCTCCCATTGCGACAAGACGCGGGCCAGGTCATCGAGCAGAGGAAGGTGCAAATTATTCACGATTAAGACGACCTTTCGTATCCCACACTCTTGCAAAAATTCGCCGGAAGGGAAATCCTGCGGGTATGTCATCCAGCGATTGTCAAAAAGTCGGTTATCTGGATTCCAGGTGTTGCCCATCCGGAGGGAGTCCAGGAGAAATGCAGGTGGTGAATCAGGCTCGAGCGGCAGCGAAGCCAACTGTTGGCCACGCTGGCAAAGTGCGCGGCAGAGCGGCCGCATGTCGATCACTGAGGTCGATGGCATTCTCTCCGTGGTACTGCCGGGCATAAGTTCCAACATCAGTCCGTGCAGGTCAGGACCCGGAGATCCATCAATCACCGGAACGGGCCGATATCCGCGCGCGGCGAGAACAATTCCGCACTCAATCGTCTCTTGGCCGGGAAGTTCGACAACAAATGCCGTCTCTGAAGAACGAGAAGGTAACCAATAGAATCGATATTCAGACAGCGCAGCCGCCTCAGATTTTATACAGCTCATTTGTGCAAATGGCGCGGGTAGGACCCACTGCGACCAAATCGATTCCCTCGGAGCCCACAATTCGTACAATTCCTCTGGCGTCACGCTGCGTACACCTCCCTTCGCTTTGTCACCAACACAGCAGCATCCTGTGCCTGGTGCGTAATGATTGGTTGCTCCGACACTCGTCCATAAAATCCGGCGGCTTTTCCCTCGATCGTAAACACGCCGATGCACGGATAGCGAATACCAGACTCTGTATTTACGGGTGAAATCGCAAATCGCTTTTGTGCAACCCATTCCTCCGGCCGGTGATGAGCTTGGCGTTCGTGTTGGAGAAAGTCCGAAACGGTGCTGATCCCGCGAATCGCGATACCTTCTCCAACTCTCCCCAGCGCCGGCTTCAGAACCCACGAGTCATCAAGCGGGCCTCGCACCTCTTCAACTTCACAAGTATGCGGGAGCAGATCTTGCCAGGTCGGAAGATTGGTTCGCAGTTCATGCCAAATCAGTGGCAATCGCTTGGTTTGGCTGACGATTGCCGATCCCGGATTACTGAGAGGAATCCGGGTCGGCCGAAAATATGCTTTCCAGCAGGAATCTGAACCGGCATGAGGGAGCCACTCTGCCGGAAAAAATCGAACCACAAGATCGGGTCTGCCCGAAGCGAAATCCGTTGAAATTTCCGCCAGCCCATCAACCCAGCGCAGATTGGCGGGGCCAAGGAGCGCGACTTTCATGCCGCGCTTCACTACGCAACGCGCCAACTGCTGCATTACTTGTCGGTCGTCGCTAAAATTTGTGGCGTGCACCAGCGCTGCAATTCCTCCATTTCCCACAATCCTGTAGATGGCATCTGCATAAATGTCAGAAGTGGAGAGCGGCTCATTGATGGCGGTACATTGCTCCCCGTAGAGCCTGTTCCATCCGCTCGCTTCAATGAATCCGCCGGGAACATCGGAGTTTACTTCAGAAATTTTCCAACCGGCGTCTGTAGGATGAAAATCGAAGCGCATCACCCGCAGGTGAGCGCTGCCTCTCTGTACTTTCGCATCCCGTTGAAGAATTTTACGGATAGAACGCGGCAACCCAAGTCTTTTCAGCAAGTTTGGTCTTTGCAGGATTTCCGCTTCAGCAGCGATGGTTTCTTGGGCTAGTCTCTCGGCAAGTTGATTCAAGTGCTCAGCAGTTTCCTGCCCCAGAAATATTGGGAACGACGCAAGCACATCATGGTCTTCAGAATGAATATCCCATTTGCAGAATTCAAAAATCGCCCTGCGTTGCAGGTCGAGCCAATTGCTCCTGTCCAGATTTTTTCCTGCATATATCAGGTTCGTCTTCAGTTCAATCACCGCCGTGCAAGCTCAGCAATGGTATTAATGCAACAAACTCCCAGATGCAAGAATTATTTGCGCCAATGAAAATTCAGTTTTCGCCTGGCAGGCTTGTGAATTTCAAGATTGGATAAAGCTCGCGGAAAGTTTTCTGGAGTTCACGTGGAAACGTTGAACCAAGGGCGGCACTCGTAGGGAGTTTTCGGCGGACGATCCAGGCTTGGATTTTCTTCCAGTTGTCGAGTGACTCGGGCCAGCCTTGGTGTTTGGTCCATTGGCCCTTTTCTGTCGTGTACCAATAGCTTTCGTAGCGGCGGCCAAGTCGTTTTTTCTGTTTTGCGACCCATCGCGGGTCGTCCTGGAGCCGCGGCGTGGCAATCACTGCTAAAGCGCCTTCGCTACGTTTTGCGCCCGAATAAATCCGGAAGCCCGCGGTCACCGTTTCGATGGACAGCGCGCTGTAAAGTTGTCCACTTTCGCGGTCACCCGGCAGTGGGATGGAAAACTTCAGATACATCTGCGTCTTATAAAGAGTCTTGTCCTTTGCAAAACGAATGTCGCGGTTGATGCGCGAGAAATTGGCTCCTGTGCGTCCGCAGGTGTCGAAATCCGGATTGAGCTCCAGTACGGCGGGAGCCATTTCCTCGCACAACCGGCGAAACGGATCCACGACCGCGGCACGGTATCGCTCGCGGTTGGCCTTCATCCAGTCCAGATGATTATTCCGCTTGAGCTGTTTGAAAAATTGAAACGTTTTCTCGGTAAAAATTATTTTCGTCCGGCTCATTCCGCCCTTTCCAGAATTCCTCCTCACACAGTCATGGTTCTCAGCCTACACGATTCCAAAGTGGGGTCAATTCGACTATGCTGTTGCGCGCCCGGCGAGCCTGCCGAGTCAAGCTTGAATCATTCACGAAGAGAGATGAAACGATGCTCAGGAACTTTCTTGCGATTGCAGTTGTTCTGGCCGGGAACGTTGCGATACCTACTTCGGTTCGCGCCGACGATGCACCGAAACAGAACAAGATCGAGCCGTGGAAGGCTGAGGATTTTATTTACTCCGAGTCGGCTGGACAGTACCGGGTATCGCCGGATGCCAGGTGGCTTGTCTGGGTGAAATCAATCGGCGACAAGGACAAGGATTCCCGGGTCTCCAACCTGTTTCTCTCCAGCCTGACGGAGAGCCGCGAAATTCAGTTAACCCGGGATGGAGATATGAACGCGCAGCCCAAGTGGTCTCCGGATGGCGAGTGGATCGCATTTCTCAGCAATCGCGCGCGCCCCCATGGAAAGGCAGAAAACTCCAAAGTACAGATCTGGCTGATCAACGCGCACGGCGGCGAAGCGTGGCCGCTTACCGAGCTGGTGCGCTCTCCCCGCCAGATCGAATGGCTGGATAAGGACACGATCGTCTACAGCGCACAGGAAGACCCTTCTCTGTACGAAGAAGAATGGAAAAAAAAGAAGGATGATTCTGACGTTGTCGAAGACATGGACCACGAACCGCCCGTGCGGCTCTTCAAAATCGCTACAAAAAATAAAAAAATTACCCGGCTAACTACGAACACGGACTGGATCGAAGGTTGGGGCGTATCCAGGGACGGGCAGTATGCCGCCGCTTCACACGCCAAGAGCCTGCGCTATGCGTTTGACCAGAAGACGCGCCCCATCGTTGTTCTTCACAATTTGAAGAGCGGCGAAGACAAAACGATTTTCAGTGAAGGACGCATCCGCGCCGGAGGATTTGACTGGGCGCCGGACAATTCCGGGTTTTACATCACCACGCCGTTTTCCAATGATGCGCGCTTCATGACCGCGTCCATCACGGATGTTTATTTTTATGATGTCGCCGCCGGCAAGGCCGCCAAGGTGAATCTCGACTGGGAAAATGGCCTGGGCTACGATCTGCAGGCTGTTCCCGATGGATTTATCGCGCTACTTGCTGCGGGCAGCCACGATGACGTGGCGCACTACACCCGCCAGGGCAGTAGCCCCAGCTGGACTTGGAAACGGCAAACACTCGCCGGGGATCACGCCAAGAACACCGATAGTTTTCAGGTTTCAGAAGATGGCAAGACGATTGCCTATGATTACTCGACGGCCAGCAAACTTCCACAGTTGTATCGCGCCCGGCTGGATGGCGGACAAATTATGTCGCCTGTACAGGTAACCAAACTCAATGAAGGACTGGTGAACGGCCGCAATTTTGCAAAGACCGAAGTAATTCGCTGGAAGGGCTCCAATGAGGAAGAAGTGGAAGGCATTCTTTATTACCCGACAACTTATGAAGTCGGCAAGAAATATCCCGTCATCACCGCGATTCACGGCGGACCGATGGGTTCGGACAAGGACTTGTGGGGCGAAAGCTGGGCCTATCCCATTCAGCTTTATACGCAGCGCGGATCGTTTGTGTTGCGGCCGAATTATCACGGCAGCAACAATTACGGATTGCAGTGGGCCGAATCCATTTGTTGCGGAAAATATTACGATTTGGAAACTCCGGACATCAATGCTGGCGTGGATTATTTGATTGCGCAGGGCAAAGTGGATGGGAATCAGGTCGGCACCCTGGGCTGGTCGAACGGTTCGATTCTTTCAACGAGCTTGTTGATCACCTATCCGGACCGCTACAAAGTAGCGAGCGTCGGGGCCGGCGATGTGGAATGGATCAGCGATTGGGCCAACGTCGATTTTGGGCAATCGTTTGATGCATATTATTTCGGCAAATCACCGTTTGAAGATCCCGAGCTGTACATCAAGAAATCTCCGTTCTTCAAGATGGACAAAGTAAAAGCGCCGGTTCTGATTTTCCATGGCTCGGCGGATCGCAACGTTCCCCCCGCGCAGAGCTGGTCTTACTTCCGCGCCCTGCAGTATTTCGACAAAACGGTTAAATACATCGTATTCCCCGGCGAACCGCATGGTCCGCGCAAGCTGACGCACCAAATGCGCAAGGTCGAGGAAGAAGCCAACTGGTTCAATAAATATTTCTTCAAAACCACGAATCAGGAAAACGAAGCGGTGAAGGAGAATTCTCCGCTGGATGCGATACTGCGCGCAAAAACCGTTAGCCGCACCGGAAGCAATTACGGAGCGGCCTTTACCGCCAAGGGCAAATCACTGCTGATTCCCGAAGTTGTGAAACGCGGCGACTTGGAAATTGGCCGCTTTGAAGTGACCCGTGCGCAATTTTCCGAATTCGACAAAAGCTATAAATTCGACGCGGGAACGGACAACTATCCAGCAAACGGCATTGCCCTGGAGCAGGCAAAAAGCTACGTTGCGTGGCTTAGCAAATTAACAGGACAGATCTGGCGTATTCCCAATGAAAAGGAAGTCGCCGGCTTCCACGAAAAGAAGGATGGTGAAAACACTCTCGATTACTGGGCCGGATATGCGCCCAATCCCGAGGATGCCGCGCGGATCGCCAGAGAATTGTCGGAATTGAAAGGCTCTGCTCCTTTGCTGAAGCCGGTTGGCAGTTTTGCCGCGAAAGGTGAACGTGGCGAGGAATTGATTTTTGATCTGGGCGGCAATGCGGCCGAGTGGGTTCTCACTCCCGACGGCAAAAGTAGAGCGATTGGCGGCAGCGCCGACTGCCCGGCTTCTGGCGAGGCGAATTGCGCCGCTGCGCCGCAGTATGTTGGGCTTCGCGTGGTGCGCGGTGCGGCGAAGTAGCATTTCTCTCACGGGCGCGCGAGGCGGCACGTCTTGCAGCCATGGGCATCCCGATTGGGGCTTGTCGAGAAACGTTTCCCGTCATACTCTCGCGGCATGAGCGACTTTACTCCCACTGAGAGAACTCGAGTTACGAGAAAACCGGACCGCGGGCACTATGAGCGCGAGCTCGTTTACAATATTTTGGACCAGGCGTTTGTGTGCCATGCGGCGTTTATCTTCGATGGACAGCCTTTTGTCGTGCCGACGAATTATGTGCGCGTGGGCGACAAACTTTACCTGCACGGCTCGACGGCCAGCCGGTTGATGAAGACGCTGGCAACGGGGGCTCCCTTTTGTCTCAGCGTAACTTTGCTCGACGGAATCGTCTGCTCGCCTACCGCGACCGGCCATTCCGTCAACTATCGCTCGGTCGTCGTAATGGGCAAGGCCGAGATTGTGCAGGGTGAGGCGGCCAAGCTGGCAGCAATGCGTGATTTTGTGGAGTATGTGATTCGCGGGAGGTGGGCTACGGTGCGGCCGCCTTCTGAGCAGGAGTTGAAAGGGACGATGGTTTTGGCGGTGCCTTTGGTGGAAGCGTCGGCTAAGGTACGGACCGGCTTTGCCGTAGATGACGAGAAAGAGTATGCCGAAACCGAAGGTTGGACCGGCGTAATTCCGTTCAAGTGGACGGCGGGAGAGCCGATTCCCGATCCGCGGCGGAAGACCGAAATTGCGGTGCCGGACAATATTGCGAAGTATTCGCGGCCACAGTGATTTGTCGCCTCGGCGATCATATTGACCGGGAGATTCGTCTAAAATCCGAGGTGGCTGACCCAGCTAAACGGTCGAACGACGGAGAGCTAATTGGACCGCGTGTGAGCCCCTCAGGCTAATTTCGGTTTCGGCCATTAAGCGCGGGGCGGTCTCTCCGTGAAGGGCCTCATAATGCCCTGAGACACGAGCGATTCGAGGACTGCTTGTTTCACACCCGGGCCGAAGACAATGCACTCCGGATGGAAATTATCGTAGGATGCGAACTGAAGCAGAGCATTTTTATCGATTTGAACATGAATAATGGCGCTCGGAATCGTCCCTCCGATTGCGGAAAAGATCGTCTTGCTCATCGATGGTTCCAGCGGCAGTACTACAAAGTCTTGCTTCGGCCACAGCGTGTTTCGCTTGAGCGCAGGCGTCTCTTCCTGAGAGGCACCGAGCGCGCTCAATAACCGCAGTCCGCGGAAATCACCCTCGAATGAAATGTGGGCGTCTCCGGCCAGTTCTTCCATCATAGCCAGCAGCAGACCGCTTTTGTCTGCCACCGTCCAGAATTTGAAGGAGCCATCCATAGGCGGGCTAGGTGCGTTTATTTTAGGGGTGTGCTGCGTCCGCCTTTAGTTGCAGCCGCAACCGCCGCCGCAGCAGCCGCCGCTGCTACCGCCGGACGGGGCCGCGGATTTGCTGGCACCGCCGGGGGTCGCGGAGCTGAAGACAGAGAGCTGGATGGTGGCTTTTTTGCTGGCGCATTGCGGGCAGGAGATTTCTTGCTGTTTGTTGAGGACTAGTTTTTCGAATTCGGCTTGGCAATCGTCGCAGATGTATTCGTAAATGGGCATGATGGGCTCTCCAACAGCTTCCTGTAGGTCGAGACTATAGCTTATCAAATCCTATTGCTTTGTTGCATCGGTCGCTACCGCTGGCGCGTGCACCGTTAGGCCCCTCACGTCATGTACAGGCCGCCGTTGATGCTGATGGTTTGGCCGGTGGTGAAAGAGGATTGGGCCAGCATTAGGGCGGCACGGGCGATTTCGTCGGCGGTGCCGACGCGGCCCACGGGAATGCGGTCGATGGCGGATTGCGGGAGTCCGGCGATCATATCGGTTTCGATGAGAGCGGGAGCGATGGCGTTTACAGTTATTCCTTCTTTGGCGAGGATGCCGGCATAGGATCGCGTTAGACCGAGGATGCCGGCTTTGGTGGCGGCGTAATGCGGACCGATGACGCCTCCCAGTTGGGCGGCGACCGAAGAGAGATTGATGACGCGTCCCCATTTGGCAGCGCGCATGTGGGGGAGCACGCGCTGCGTGACGAGGAAAACGGACGTGAGATTGATGCGGAGAAATTCGTTCCAGATTTCTTCAGTCACCTGTTCCGGCGGCAGTGATTTGGCAATGCCCGCGTTGTTGACGAGGATGGAGACGGAGCCTAGTTCCCTTTCAATTGTGGAGACCATGCGGTCGACATCGCCGGCAATCGATACATCCGCTTGGATGGGGATGGCGCGCCGGTTTAGTTTTCTTATTTCGGTGCAGAGATCATCGGCGAGTTGACCGTTTTGCCGATAGTTGACGGCGATTTCGGCGCCGGCTTCGGCCAAAGCCAGGGCGATAGATTTGCCGATCCCCCGGGAGGCACCGGTGACAAGGGCGATTCGGTTCGCGAGTGGGGACATGGATAGAAGCTCCTGGGTATTCCTAGAGAGGATAGCGTTTGACAGCGGGTTGTGCGAGTTTGCGAGTCGCCCTATTGAGAGGCCGGCCGACACCCGGATTCTCCTTGGCGTGGGATTGCAGCCATCGTCCGCACAGAGAGAAACCGTTTGAGTTGCAAATGCCCCACAAAACCTGCGTTTTTCTAAGACACCAGGGGCGAGACCAGGGCGATACCACGCACGCGGGGTCAAAAGAGCAAGAATTGGGCGGGCTTTCGCGGGTGCGGAAGATCGTCCGCGACGGTGCGGCCGCCGAGTTCGCGGGACGTAGCGCGTTCCTGGCGCAAGGCGGCGGTGAAATCGGCCAGAGGCTCGAGATTGGCTTCTACGGTTCTGGTGAGGCGATCCAGGCGGCGGAATCCTTCGATTTTCTCGGTTCGTTGAAGGCCGGCGGCGGAAAGCGAACGGCGGAGGATGTCCAGAGTTTCGTCGTAGGTTTTCAATGGGACAGGAAAGGGATGCCCGTCCTTGCCGCCGTGCGCGAAGGAAAAACGGGCAGGATCGGAAAAACGGCTGGGAGCGCCGTGGATTATTTCGGCGACCAGAGCGAGGGACTGGAGAGTGCGCGGGCCGAGACCTTCGACCAAAAGCAACGAGGCGAAATCGCGGAGTTCTTGTTCGTGGGCCACAGCAAGAACCGCGCCGAGACGTTTTAAGTCGATATCTTCGGCACGGACATCGTGATGGTCGGGCATTGCGAGTTTGCGAATTTCAGCTAGCGAGTTTGCGACAGGTTGCTTTGCGATGCTAAGCAGTGCGGATTGCGCTTGTGTGGCGCGCCTGTCGACCAAATTGAGGATCGTTCCCTGCGGCTGGCCGACGATCGCTGTGTGCGGTTCAGAGGTGAAATCGCGGACCCAGGCGGAGTGCCAGTGGTAGCGCCGGGCGAGGTGGCTTTCGGCGTTCATGCCCTGTTGAATGACGGCCCATTCGCCCGATTTCGTGATTACGAACGAGTGCAGGTAGATCTGGAAACCGTCGGCGACGGCATTGTTGTCAACACGGGCGGTGAGACGGCTGGTGCGAGCAAGTCGCTCGCCGTCGAGGCCCGTGCGATTGGAAATTTCGCGGAGTTCATCGGGCGTGTTTTTGGAATGGCGGCCGCGGCCACCACAGACGGAGATTCCTAGTTCGTTGAAACGGGAATTAAGTCCGCGTTTCAGGGCGCCCATTACGGATGTGGTGATGCCGGAAGAGTGCCAGTCCATACCCATGACGCAGCCGAAGGCTTGAAACCAAAAAGGATCGCTGAGCCGTGTGAGGAATTCAGTGGGGCCGTAGTTGAGGATGATATGTTCGGCAATCGCGGTGCCGAGGAGGGTCATGCGGGAAGCGAGCCATGCGGGGACACGTCCGCCGTGGAGAGGAAGGTCGGCGGTGCCCGAGCGTTTCATTTGGGTAGTATGGCCTTGTTGCGGCGGAATTGAAATTCGGGCAAGAGAAAATCCCGGTGAACTAATGGACCAGCCAAGAACTCGAGCTTCAGCAGGTCACCCGGATCGTAGCCGAGGCTTCCCCGCTTGCGGCCCGTCTCAGCGCGCTCAATTCCAAGGCCGTCATGCCCGACCGGTCGTCACGGCCCTTCTCCGCACACCCCCCCCAATGAAAAACGCCCCCGCTTTGCGCGGGGGCGTTCACATCCATTTCTAAACAAAGGAAAGAGTCGCGTACCAGCCCGGAATTAGTCGCCGGCGACGGGTTCGGCTTCGGCGGCTTTGGCTGGGACGATGGTTACCGGCTTGTTGGCGTTGGCAAAATTTGCAGGAGTGGCTTTCGCGATGTCCTGAACGGTGCCGATCTGGACGACGGTCGGCTGTGCCTTTTTGAGGACGAGTTCTTCGTAGATGGCGCGGACCTTGGCTTGTTCTTGGAACGCCTTTTTGCGGCGTGCGCGATCCTCTTCACTGGCGGTCAGAGGGATGTCGTGCTCGAGGTGGCGGACACGAGCGGCGTCGTTGGCGTCAATAACCAGGCTGTGTTCGAAGGTGTCCAGGTTGACGGCCTTGCCCTTGGCGTAGATTTCGTGCTTGCCGTGATTCTTGTACCACTCGGCGACTGTGGCGTTCTTGTGCATGTTTTCGATGATTTGGCGCCAGCCTACACCGGTGTTATACGCGCAAAAGGAAATTTCACCCTGCTGCGTGGCGTAGGGGATGATGCACATTTCGGTGCGGCGGAAATCGTAGTTGAACAGATCCTGAAACCACATGCCGGCGATGAAGAGGAAGTTCCAGGGGTCCTGGCGGCGCTTCATGGCGTCTTCAAGACCACGGTCCGGTGAAGTGCGGCCGTACTTGGTGGTGGATTTCTTGGTGAGCGCCCAGGTCTTGTCGAATTTGCGGAAGAGGTCATAGAGTTTCAACCCCTTCGGTCCCTCGAAGGGCTTGTAATTCTTCAACAGGGCCATAGCCATCATGAAATTCGAGAAATTCTTTCCGCGAGCCGCGTCGGTGATGTCCGTAACGTCTTTCGTCAACTGGACGGCATCAAGGAAGCGCGGAACCGGAGCCCATTCCTTGGTCTCTTTGTTGATCATGAGTGCGGTGCCGACGCCGCAGTTCGGGTGGCAACCGCAGGAGAGCGAACCCCACTGCGAATCCTGCCCCTTCACCATGTCCGAGAAACCGGCGAAAGTGCTGATAAAGGAGATGGGGAACCAGTCGCGAGTCGGTTCAACTTTGCCGACCTGCGTGCTGACGTCTTTCGCGAGATGCGAAAGTGTGTAGCGCTGGCGGAGGCGGCGCTCCGGAGTGATGTCTTCGTCGCGGCCCGTAAACGAAACCGGCTGGAAGCTGACGAACGCGATTTTCTTGGGATTTTCCATCGCGAACTTCACGACGGTGCCGACCTGGTCGTTGTTTACGTTGTTGACGATGGTGACGACAAGGACGATTTCAATGCCCGCTTCGTGCATGTTTTCAATGGCGCGGAGTTTCACGTCAAAGAGGTTGCCGATCTGACGGTGGCCGTTGGCGTCATTGCCAATGCCGTCAAATTGCAGGTAGGCGTAGCGCATGCCGGCTTCGAAAGCTTTCCGGCAGAATTCCTTGCTCTTCGCGAACTCGATTCCGTTGGTCGCGGCCTGCACCGAGTTGTATCCGATTTTGCGCGCGTGACGGACGGCGTCCAGAAAGTAGGGGCTCATGGTCGGTTCGCCACCGCTGAACTGCACAGACATCTGCCGGCGCGGCTTGATCTTGAGGGCGTTGTCGAGGATTTCCTGAATTTCTTCCCAGCCGAGTTCGTGGACGTAGCCGACCTGGTTGGCATCCATGAAGCAGGGATCGCACATCATGTTGCAACGGTTGGTGAGGTCGACGGTGAGAACCGAGCCGCGGCCGTAGAGCACCGTGCTGGAGCCGTGCTTGTGAAGATCTTCGTCGTTGTGCGCGGGAATGTCGCGGCCGGGATACTGCTTTTCGATCCAGTTGAGCCACTTGGAGTCGACGGCCATCATGTCTTCATAGTGGCCGTGGAGCGGGCAGTCTTTCACCATCCAGACCTGACCGTCGCGCTCGATGATTTGCGCCTTGATTTCGCCGACTTTTTCCGACATCAAATCGCGCCAATCCTTCTTGCCATCGATGATGGCTTCGCGCGCTTCCTTAACGCAGGCAGGGCACAGCGAGTCCGTTTGCCGCGGAAAACCAAGCGTGGGCTTGGTCTTTTCCCAAGACTTCAGCAGCGGCTTATCAGACCATTGCGGTGTGACCGAAGGATTTGGATTTTTCTTATTGAAATGCTGAAAAGTGTTGAACGTGATTGCGGCTGCTTTGCAGACGACCCAATCCATTGATCTGAAAATCTGCGTACCGATACGATTCGCCATAAACCTTCTACCCTCCAAATTTCGAAAAAATCAGTAGCGTTAGCCCCACACACAACAGAGACCAAATCTAAGCCAATGATTTGTAACTTGAGCCTATCTACAGCCCCCAAGGCTCAATACCGATTATGCACTAAAAAACCCGTACCATGAAAGACTTGGCATCCCAATAAGTCTTTGGGCCTGTATAGTTTGACGGTAATTGGGGGGTGGAAGCTAGGGGGTTGCGGTGAACGGTTGAAATGGGGGGTTGAACGGCAGGAGGTGCCAGTGAGCGGCGGTCGGGCCGGGTGAACGGAGGGGTTACTTTTAGGGTGCACGGGCGCCTCGCGAAGGACCAAAGCCGGCCGGTGGCGGGCCGCTTTGAACGGTCGTCGCGGCGGTATTCAGCGGGGTAGCGAACCCCGGGTGGTGATCGGGCAATCGAGAGCGGCAAGCCTCCCCGAGACCGATTCAAACAGATTGCCAGGCGGGCCAGAAGACAGTTTGCGAAAACGAAGATCGAATTTTGAGCGCTTACTCGTTGAGCGAGGGACGCAGGATGGAGATAACGAAGTGGGCGAAGTGGGAAGCGCCTTCATCAAGTTGCAGCCAGCGGACGACGCAGTGGTCGGCTAAATACTTTGCGACGCGCGCTTCCGGGATGCCGAGATGCTCGGCAAGTTGCGGCTTGATGGAATCCACGCCACGACGGCTGGCGTTTCCACGCAACAGATTGCTAACGGCGATACGCAGTGTCTGACACGTTTCGACGTAGTAGTAGCTCGTAAGGTCGGAATCGGTGAGAACAAAGACTCCCGGCCCCACCGGAGCGCGATCGGCTTCTTCCAATTTTACCGGCGGGCAGGTGAGCAGGCGGCGAAATTGCATTTCCAATAAAGACATGCGCGAGGAAAGACCAGGATCGCCGAAACGGCCCTTGACACTGGCGCCACCTACCTCTCCTAGCGGTTCGACCGGAAGGCTAGGCATCGAGCGGGCATGCGGAGTGCGGGGCGCAGTGGGTTCCGTTGACTCGTCAGAAACAGGGCGCACGTGGGCACTGTGCGGGGACGCAGCGGATCGCGCGGCCGGCGCAGTGGCCGTATCGCGCGCAACACCGGGTTTGCGGCGATTTTTTCCGCCACGGCGGCCGCGGCGGCGACGCTTCTTTTCCGCTTCACTTGCCGAAGCGTCCGGGGCGGCATCGGTGGCCGCCTGGACCTGACTGGAGAAGGCCACACTGGCTTCCAGTTCATTGCTATTTTCGTCAGCCCCAGAATCGGCATCAGATTCCGGCTGCGAACCAGGGTCGGCGCGATTGCCGATGTCATCGCTGGAAGTTTCCGTCGTTGCCGGAATGAGCGATCCTGCGGGAACCTCGCCGCCCAGCCGAACGGCAGCTTCCTGGGCTTTTACTTTCCAGTCCGCGCGACGAAAGCGTTCGGCTGCGGTCAAATACCACTTGGCGGAATCTGCGTTGAGACCAGCGGCTTCAAAATGTTTGGCGAGTTCAAACGCAACCATAGCGTCGCGCGTCTTCTCGTACAGATTGGAGAGTTGCCCTGCGGGATCTTTTCCGGTACGAGCTCGTCGAATACGGGCGGTTATTTGTTTCCAGTCGGCCATAGTATTGGATGCATTGTAGCAGTGGAACGGGGCGGCGGCCAACTAACTGAAGACGATAAAAACCAACAAGATAAGGGGGGGATGCAGGCGATTGAGCATTGACGGCGGCAAGGAGCATGGGTACTATTTATGAGCCCTCTTGGAGACCGTATGTCACGGCTGCGCGAAGTTGCTGCTTTTGCCCTTTCTCTCACATTGCTGACTGCGCCCGTATGGGGAGCGCCTTCCGGCGCCTTGGGCACTGTGGTCTCCGCAGATCGCGCTCATGTGGGCGCGGCCGCAGCATCCGTGGGCACGACCGTATTTGGCGGCGACAGGTTGAGCACGGAAAAAACTGGAATGGTGCAAATGCGCGCGGGAGCAGCCCGATTTCTGCTGGCGAGCGAAAGCACGGCAACACTAGGAAGCACGAACAGCACTCCGTCCGCCGAATTGCGCAATGGTACCGCGACTTTTTCGACCGCAAACGCGAAAGCGTTCGAATTGCATGCCGGCACAGCAGTCATTCGGCCGAACACCGATGAGCCGACCATCGGGCAGGTGACGATCCTAAACGCCAAGGAATTTGTGGTGAAGAGCAAGAAGGGTTCGTTGAACATTACCGTGGACGACGACTCGCGCGAGATCCCCGAAGGCATGGCCTACCGCGTTGTTCTGGACGAGTCCGCGGTGGCAGCCGACGCAGCGCAAGGTCCCCGGGGAGCTGGCGGCCGGGGGTCCGGCGGAGGTCCCCGTAAAGCGGGTTCCAGCAAGTTTGTGTGGTACGCGGTAATTATTGCGGCGGCGGCAACTTTTGTTGCAGTGCACGCAGCGCTGGAAAGTCCGGATCGTCCATAAGTTTCCTGAAGATATTGCCCAACAAAAAAGGCTGCTCGACTTCGGGCAGCCTTTTTTGTTGGGTACCCGCGTATTGATTCAGACGAGCGCGATGACCTCGATCTCGACGAGGGCGTCCTTGGGAAGTCGCGCGACCTCGACTGTGGAACGAGCGGGAGGCGCGGTTAGAAAGTACCGGCCATAGACTTCGTTCATCGCCGCGAAGTCGTTCATGTTCTTGAGAAAGACCGTGGTTTTTACAACGTGGTGCAGATTGGCGCCCGCACTCTCCAGAATCGCTTTGATATTGTCCATCACCCGTTCTGTTTGTTCAGAAATGTTGCTGCCCGTCATCTGGCCGGTCTCCGGATTCAGGGGAGTTTGGCCGGACAAATAGAGAAATCCATTGGCTTTCACAACCACTGAGTACGGCCCAATCGGTTTGGGTCCGCGGTCGGTCTGCACTATTTCCTTCATGGCGTAGTCTCCTTTGAAAGTGTCGTTGGCGGCGCGCGCGGGTCATCTTTTTCATATCGCGCACGAAATTCTTGGGGAACTCCAGGATGCTTCATCCACAGGCGGACGAATTCTGCGACATTCTGATGGGTCTCTTCTCCAAAAGCGGCGATCAGATCATTTAGATTAAAGCCGCCTCCCTGCCGCGCATAGAACATGTGCTGCAGGGCATTGCGAAAAGCCGGCCTTCCATAGCGATCCTGAAGCGCATAGAAAAACAAAAAGCTCTTGGCGCGCATTACATTGCGGCCTTCTGGAACGCGCCGGGCGGGCGGATTCACTGGAATCACCCGCAATGCATGACGAATGGCGGCGGTGCGGGAAGCAGGGCCGTCGAGAGCTTCGCGGCCGGAAGCTGCGGCAAATGCCGGGAGCGCGGAGAGCGGAGGTTCCTGTTCGTAAAAACCCGGGTTTTGCCCATAACCAAGCCAACTGGCAGCCAGCGAAGGCGCAGCGGCCGTTGCAATTTTGGGAGCTCCTCCGGAAATATCAACCACCACGCTGTCGAGCGAAATCATTTCCGCGGAAGTTGGTTCGACATCCTGAGTAACCGCCGAGACCTCCGATACGGAGGCGTTCGCCGCAGGAGACCGAGTGAAGCATCCGGCAACGACCGGACATTCCACAATCCATAGAGGGCGTTGTTTTTTGTCACGATTTCCAAATACCGAGTCATATGCCTGCAGAGTCTTTACGAGTTCATCGCTGGCCTGGCGCAGGCTGTTCTGTTCGAGAGCGGCGCGCGTCCACAAGTGCACTGCCTCGTTTCCGGAGGCAATTTGCGTTGCGGTATAGCGGCCCGCGACGACAAAAGGGTACTTGTCCGCGACGTGTTGCTCGGCACGCACGACCAACCCTCCTTTGCCGCGCTTCTGCTTTAGGTCGCTTCCACTGAGGTGGACCAGAAAATCTTCCGGCACTTCTACAACCAGGTTCCATTTTTTCGGCGGAACGCCCCCTGTGGCGATCGCCCCGCGCGCCGGCAGCAAGTCCGGCGACCAGCCTTGCGCAGGAAGAAAGAAGGCATCGTGGGTGAACGAGAGTTCCGCTTCTTCCGTTCGGGCTGGCTCAAACTCAACCGAAAGATGCAGGGTATGTCGCACAGAAATCGGCCAGGATTGCGGCAGCTTCACCAGATCATTGCGGGAGTTGGCGGGGGAATCGCTGAGTGCGACCGAACTGGAATCCCACTTCGCCCGCGGCTCTGCGCGATGAAACCTGCGCTTGCCGGGAAGTCGCAACTCGATTTCTGTAAGGGGCTGATTCCCGGTGTTTCTGAGCTGGTAGTCCGCTTCAATGCGGATGCGGGGTTGCGGCGAGGCAACGAACTGAACACGAATCTCCTGTCTTTCAATCGTGTAGCCGGGACCCAGGGGAACTGCACAGGAGATCGCGCCAAACGCAGCAATCGCCAACAGCAAACAGAGAAGAATTCGCGATGGGAGTTGTCGCACCAAAACGATTTGATTGTAGCGGGGAATGCCGCAGAGCAAAAGCTCCGACTGTGGCCCACGCTAGCGAGGCTTGCGGCCGCGGACCCTGGTGAAGCCGGTGTTGGCATGGTTGCGTTGGGCTTCGCGCTGGGCGATTTCTTTGTCGGCAGCGTCCTCGGTTATGCCCGCATTGATACGGTCCAGGATTTGGCGTTCCGTAAGGCCGGTGTTCTTGAGACGGCTGATTTGGCCGCTCGAGAGCGTTGGCTGTCCCTGCATGTGACGCTGCAGGAGCATTTGCACGGTGGAATCGGAAAGGCCTATCAGGCGGAGGGTAACCGCTTCCCCGCTGACCGTGTCCAACTGATCATTGGCCGCAATTTCAAGAATTTGGGTTTCCGTAAAGCCTGCGCCGGCCAGGCTTATGGTGGCATCAGCGCTGCTGAAAACATGCTGGTGCTGGCGGGCACGGGCGAGAAGGGCAACGCAGGTGTCATCCGTTACACCGGAGCCTTTAAGCTTTACGAGTTGCAGGACTTCGGCGTCAGAAGTATTCAACTTCTTAAGCTGTTCGACCGTGCCGGAATTCATACCCACGCGATCCAGCGGGCGATAGTCCGTCAGAGGGTGCTGATGGCACCCTAGGAGAAAAAAACACACACCAAGAAGCAGTAGAGAATGCCGCATGAAACCAGTTTAGCTCGGGCTTGAAGGTGACGCGCGGGAATGTGCCGAGGTTGCTATCAGCGGGCTGCGGAGAATTTCTACCCCGGCTTAAAGACGCGCTCAACGCCCAGCACGCCGGAGACTTTGCGGATATTCAGAAGAATGGTCTCGAGTTGGCGGCGATCCGCAATTTCAAGGCTGGCTTCGATGCGGGCATTCTGGCGGTCGGGGCGACTCTCCAGGCTTCCGATATTGGAGCCCGCGCCAGAAATAACGGTGGTGATTTCCGCCAGCAAGCCCGCGCGATCCTTGGCGCGAATGGAAAGTTCGACTGGAAAAGTGGCTGCACCGCCGCCGCCCCACTCAACGGCAATTCGGCGCTCCGTTTGATACAGCAGATTCTGAACATTGGGGCAAGACTTAGTGTGCACCGCAACGCCGCGGCCGCGCGTGATGTAGCCGACGATTTCGTCGCCCGGAATCGGATTGCAACATTTCGCCCGGTAGACGAGCAGATCGTCATGCCCTTTGACGATCAGCGGTGCTTCGCCAAATCCCAGCATTCGCTTGACGGTTTTGACCAGTGTGGGCTTGGAGTCGCTGGCGTCTGAGTCATCGAGTTTATCCGGTTCGCCGAGAATGCGCGTGAGCACCTGGCGAGCGGAATATTTGCCAAATCCGACAGCGGCAAATAAATCTTCGAGACTGGAAAGACCATAAGCGGACGCTTGTTTGAGAATATCTTCCTCTGGAATTTTCTTCAGGCTGCGTCCAAAGTGGCGGGCTTCGTTTTCCAGCAAGCGGCGCCCCATGCCGGTGGCTTCTTCGCGTTCCTGAACATTGATCCAGTGGCGAATTTTGCTTTTCGCGTGGGAGGACTGCACAAAACTCAGCCAGTCCCGGTTCGGGTGGTGGCCTTTTTGCGTGAGTATTTCGACGACATCCCCGCTTTGAATCTCGTGGCGCAGGGGCACCATCTGCCCGTTCACTTTTGCGCCCACGCATTGGTGTCCCACTTCGGTGTGAACGGAATATGCAAAATCGACAGGCGTTGCCCCGCGAGGAAGTTCGAGCACGCGCCCTTTGGGAGTGAACGCATACACTTCGACGGGCGCAAGGTCCACCTTCAACGTGTTGAGAAACTCGCCGGGTTCTTCGAGCTCCTGCGACCACTCAATCAACTGGCGCATCCAGGAAATGCGGTTGTCGTCTTCTTCCGAGGCCAGCTTTCCACCTTTGTATTTCCAGTGTGCCGCCACACCCTCTTCCGCAATGCGATGCATTTCCTGCGTGCGGATCTGGACTTCAAAGGGCTGGCCGTTGTGGAGAACCGTCGTGTGCAGGGACTGATACAGGTTGGGCCGTGGCATGGCGATGTAGTCTTTAAACCGTCCCGGAACCGGCCGCCAAATGTGGTGGACGACCCCCAGCGCGGCATAGCAACTGCGTTCGTTGTCAGTAATGACGCGTATTGCGAGCAGGTCGTAAACCTGCTCGAGACCGCTTTCTTGGCGCTGCATCTTGCGATGCAAGGAGTAGTTGCCCTTCACACGGGCTTCAAGTTCGGCGGGAATTCCATTTTCCACCAGTTTCGACCGAATCGTTCCTTGCACCTCTTCAAGAAACCTTTGATGAACTGCAGATTTTTCGGCGACTTCTTTCTGCAAAGTGAAGAAGGACTCAGGCTCGATGTAGCGAAAGGAAAGGTCTTCGAGTTCACCGCGCACGACGCTCATCCCCAGGCGATGCGCTATGGGAGCATAAATATCCAGAGTTTCCCGGGCAATGCGCTGTTGCTTTTTGGGCTCAAGAAATTCCAGCGTCCGCATGTTGTGCAGGCGATCCGCCAGCTTCACCATCACCACGCGCACGTCATTGACCATGGCCAACAGCATCTTGCGAACATTTTCTGCCTGGCGTGCTTCCGGGGCCATCATGTTGAGCCGGCCAATTTTAGTGACGCCCGCAACGAGATGCGCGACCTCGGCGCCAAACCGTTCTTCGATATTTGAAATTGGAAATTCCGTATCCTCAATCACATCGTGGAGCAAAGCAGCGGTGAGCGTCGTGGCGTCCATCCGCATATCTGCGAGGATGTGGGCGACCTCCAGGAGGTGTGTCAGGTAGGGATCGCCGGAAGTGCGCACCTGGTCGCGGTGGCGCTCGGCGGCAATTTCGTAGGCACGACGAACCATCCAGGGATCTTCTGAAGGACGGTTTTTGCGGAGTTTGTCGAGCAGCTCCTCAAACCGCACGTCGAGCTGGCGCTCGGTGCGATCCCGGTGAAAGTTCAGTGGAGCATTGCTGGATGGTGCCATGTCCCAGTATACGCCTGATGACAATAGCCGGGCGATGGCTCGGGTTGCCCTGCGGGGAACGCTGCTGCCAGCCAAAAAAGAGGGGTGCGAAATCGCACCCCCTTTGAAGTAAATCGATTTATTATTGGTATTTTACGGCCTTGCTCAAGACGGCTGCTGCGGCTGCTCGGAACGCTTTTGTTTGATTTCCTTGATTTTGTCCAGCAGGTCGTCGGCTTGTTTCTGGAAGCTGGCACGCTCGTCGGCACTCTCCACCATGTCGGCCTTGCGGCGGTACAGGAGGTTGAGGTAGGCCATGGCGTCATCGTAGTCCGGCTTAATCTGCAATGCCTTCTGCAATGAAGCAATTCCTTCGTCGGTGAGCGTGGCGGACTTGGCCACGTATTCTGAGCGAACCGCGGCAGGCATCGCTTCTGTTTCCTTCACCTGCTTATTGATGTGATCTTTGTTGTAGGCAGCGCGCATCTCAAGGTTCGTGCGATTCGACAAAACCCAGTCAATTACGCCGATCCAGTAATAGGGCTCCGGGTCGTTCGGCTTGTTCTCAATGTGCTGCTGGTGATACTTCTTTGATTCTTCAAATTTTGCGAGGTCGAACGGAGTGCCCGCCATTTGATAGAGAATCGAGCCGATGCCGTCGATGGCAGCGAGATTCTTGGGGTCTTGCTCCAATACCTTCTTAAATTCCGCGATGGCTTGTGTGCCGCGGGCCATATTTTCCTGCGATGGAGCGCCAGGAATGTAAAGGCTGGCGTAGGCCGTTGCCAGATACAGGCGGGCCACCAAAAGGTCGGGATCCAGTTCTGTGGCGCGCTTGAAATCTTCGATCGCCGAGTCGGATTGTCCGTTCTTGAAAGCCGCCACACCCTTGTTCAGAAGGTCGCGGGCCTTCAATTTGCTGCAACCCGAAACATTTATTACCAGGGTCAACAGCGCCGCCACGACCGCAATGCGGCGGGCAATTTGAACCATTGCATGAGTCATCGAAGCATCCATCCCTAGCTAGGATTCACATCCGCCCTGCGAGGGGCATTACTTCCGTCTTTGTTGGCCCCAGTTTCCTGGAAAAAACTCAACGGCCTTTTTGCAGCCCCGGCGTCATCAGGCCTACTCGCGTAATACCCGCAGCGTGCATGATGGAGATGGCCTGGGCCACGACACCAAATTCGAGGAGGTCTTCGCCCCGGATGAACGCTGTGCGATCAGCGCGCACCTTGAAGACATCTTCGAGCCGGTCCTGCAGGCCTTCCCACTCGACGGGTTGCTGGTTGATGCGCAGCGCACCGTCCGCCAGCACCTGGACCACAACAACCTCGGGAGCGGGCACAGGAGTTGAGCTGGATTCCTGCGGCGCAATAACCTTGAGGCCTACCTGCGTGTGCGGAATGATCATGAAGATGACCAGAAGCACCAGCAGGATATCGATTAACGGGACCACGTTCATTTCCGCAACGCTGCCCCGCCGTTCACCACCAACTGACATTGCCATGAGCCACCTCGTTTTGAAATTCATCCCACGAGGAGGACTCTCACATCCTGCGCCAGCCGCCGAGCGACTGGTTTACAAAAAAACAATTATTATTGACCGGCTTCGAGCTTCGCCGTGATCAAACCGACCTTGTCAATGCCGGCGCCGCGCATGATGTCAATTGCCCGGGCAACCTGCATGAACAATATATCGTTATCGCCCTTGACGAAAGCGATTTTCTCAGCGCGCTCTTTGAAGATCTGTTCCATGCGGGGCCCCAGACCATCCCACGTCACATCTTCATTGTTGATCTTGAGCTTGTCGTTCGCCAAAACCTGCACGACCACGGTCTTGTTGTCGATTTCCTGTTGCTGTTGCTGATTCGGATTGGGCTGCGGAACGAGCGCGTCCATTCCCTTGGGCGTAAGAGGCGTGATCACCATGAAGATAATCAGCAGTACCAGCAAGATATCGATGAGCGGAACAACGTTCATTTCCGCCATCGCACCGCCGCTATTTTCTCCAACTGTCATTGCCATTGCAGATCTCCTGTCGGCCTGCGCTGATTTGCTTTGCAGGCCATCAAGCCGCGCCAGGTGGGTTCCGGCGCGGCCGCGTGATGCTCAGCAAACGAATGATGCTATCAACCAAACAGCTGCGGTGCGCGAACTGCCTTAGTCGGCAGGCGGCGCAGCGGGCTTCTCGTCCGGCTTGGAGCCAGGGCCCTGATTCTTCTCGGTGAGAAGTCCCAGGGAATCGACACCTGCGGAGCGTATTTCGTCTACGACGGCAACCACATCGCCATATTTTGCGCGGCCGTCGCTTTTAACGTAGACAGTGTGGTCGAGGCGATTGGCCAAGCGGTCACGAATCTGGCTCGTGATATCCGCTTTTTCAATCGCGTTGTTGCCGAGAAAGAGCTTGCCGTCATGCTGAATAGCCACGACGATCGCGTCATCTTTATCGGCGTCCTGCATGTCGCGCGTGTTGTTGACGCGCGCCATTTCGACCGGCTTGGTCTTCTGCAACATCGGCGTGACCACCATGAAGATGATCAGCAGAACGAGCATGATGTCCGCCATGGGAATGACGTTGGGCGAGGACATCTGAGCCCCGACCTTTGGTTTGTAACCCATGACCGTTTACTTTCTTGCGCCGCGGCGCAGGATGAAGTAGTTGATGAGTTCCATGGAGGAGTTATCCATCTCGACGTCGAACGCTTCCACCTTGTTGGTGAAGTAGTTGTAGGCCCACACGGCAGGGACCGCGACGAGCAGACCGAGAGCTGTGGTGACGAGGGCTTCGGCGATACCGCCGGCGACTGCGGACAGACCCGTCGCTTTGCTCGTTTCAATGCCTTTAAATGCGTTCAAGATGCCGACGACCGTCCCGAACAGTCCGACGAACGGCGCTGTCGAGCCGATGGTGGCGAGAGCCGAAAGGCCGCGCTTCATTTCCGCGTGCACGATGGCTACGGAACGCTCGAGACCACGCTTGGCGGCTTCGATTACGTCGGTATCCGATACTTGCTGTGCGGCGGACTGAAATTCCGAGAGGCCTGTCGCCACTACCTTGGCGATGTGGCTCTTCTTGTTGCGCTCGGCGATGGCAATTGCTTCGTCCAGCTTTCCTTCTTTAAGTGCTCCTGCAACTTGCTGGACAAACACACGAGACTGCTTGCGTGCCGCACTGTACATCAAGGCGCGGTCAATCATGACGCCGAACGAGTAAATCGACAGCACGAAAAGGATGATGACAACGGTGCGAGGCAAGGCGCTCATCGAACCCCACATCGTGCGCAGATCCCAGTTGGAACCTGTGGCCGATTGCAGGAAGAGGGCCGCGTACACATACAAAGTGGCTACCATTCGTTTGCTCCTTAGTTTCTTGAGATTCCGGCTCTGCCGGAATCAACTAGAGTGTTTGCTGAACTTCTATACTCAGACCAGCGTCCCTTTCCCACGACCAGGACGCCGGACCGCTTTACTGGTTAAGAGTAAAAATCACGTCGATCGTGGTTTCCACTTCAACCGGCTCGCCGTTGAGCTGAGTCGGCTGATAGCGCCACTGACGAACCGCTTCAAGGGCCGCGGCTTGCAGCAACGGTGGACCAGAAACAACGTCAAGAGATTCGATGCTTCCGTTCTTGGCGATAATCGCATGCAAGCGAACGGTGCCGGACTGCCGCGTCTGCCGCGCGAGCGGCGGATAGGCAGGCTGAATCTTGTTGATCAGCTTGGCGGCTTGCACCTGACCACCCTGGCGAATGCGCGTTTGCGTCGGCTTCGGAGGAGGAGGAGCAGCGCCAACACCGCCCATCACACCACCAATGACGCCGCCCATCTGGCCGCCGGGTACGCCGCCGGGAACTCCGCCGGCAACGCCCATGTCACCCATGTCGGGAGCGTCTTCTTTAATAATCTTGACTTCCTTTGGGATGACTTTCGGAGCCACAAGTTTGCCTGCATCCATCAAGTGGACTTGCGGCTTTACGTGCACAATGGCGGCCGCGGGCGGTGGTGGAGGAGGCGGTGGAGGAGGCGGCGCAACCAGCATCGTTGCGAGCATCGTCTTCGGCAGCGCTTCGGTGTAAATCAGAGGAATTAAAATCAAAATAGCCAGGAACGTCACCTGAAAGAGCATGGAGACGATGACCGTCCAAGGCTTATTTGTTTTTGTCGGATTCGGACTAGAGACCACCATATCTTCGAACATGGACTTTTACCTCCTCCCAGCGGGTGCCAAGCGTCCTGCGACGCCTTCACTTCCGCGGGGTTTGTTTCCGGCTGCGGGTCCGGGTGTTCCTGCCACTGCCCCCTGGCCTCTCCAACGATTCCAGAGGACCACAAGCGGTGCAGCAATTCCAAAACTGGAGTACGTTCCTACCACAATCCCCACTACCAGGGCAAAGGAGAAAGCGCGAAGCACCTGGCCGCCCCAAATAAAAAGGACGAGCACTGTAAGGAAGGTCAATCCGCTGGTTAAGATGGTTCGCGACAATGTTTGGTTGATCGATTGGTTCACGACATCGGCGAACGATTCGCGGCGAAGCAAGCGGTTATTTTCGCGGATGCGATCGAAGATGACGATGGTGTCGTTCATCGAATAACCAACCAGTGTGAGTAGCGCGGCTATAACCGTCAGCGAAATTTCAAAGTGGAAAAGCGAAAACAAGCCAAGCGTGATGAGCACGTCGTGAAAAACGGCCAGAACCGCGGCTGCCCCGTAGACCCACTCGAATCGGAAAGCAATATATACCAGCATGCCCGCCAAAGCATAGAGGGTAACGTACACGGCCTGGAGGCGAAGCTCCGCGCCGACTTTCGGTCCAACAATTTCCACGTTGCGAATAGCAAAGGCCCCCAGCGAATAATTCTGTTTTACAGTTGATACAACCGCAGGGGTTACGCCACTGACTTGCGAAAGGTCATCGAAATTGGTCAGTACGCCATTTTTGTTTTTGTCGCGATAGCCGAGCAGGTCTTTGGCAAGCTGCGTGTAGCGGTCGCCGGCACCGGTAGCAAGCGCAAGTGGATCATGCTGCACCAGGAAAGAACTCAAAGTCGAAGGAGTGGCGGAATTAAACGCCGGCTTGCTGTCTCCCGGGGTGCCGTAGATGACATTGAGAGCGCTAATCACTTGATTTTTCTCGACGTCCTGATCCCCTTCACCTTTCAGTTCAAGACCAATCACAACTTCTGTAGCTTTGCTGGCTCCGACATTGTCGCCGATGCCTTGAATTTCAACATCTTTGATTCCTTGCGCCTGCAATCCGCTGCGCAGTTGATCAATATCGGGAGGCTGTGCAAAACGCACGTCCACATTGGTGCCGCCCTTAAAATCCAGTCCGTATTTCAGCCCGCCTTGACGAACGATCGAGACGGCTCCTGCGAGCAGGAGAATGCCGCTTAACGCATAGAAATACTTGGCTTTGCCCATCCAGTTGATATTGGGCTGTTTGAAGAGCTCGATCATGCCTCTTTGCGTCCCTTCCTTTAGACTCCAGGGGGTTCGGGAATGTTCCCGGTTGGAAAGCTCTTCGACGGCAAATGTACAAATTCTCGCCGGAAAAACCTACCACCCGCTGGTTTTCAGGTGGCTCAACGTTCGCCCTAGCAGTCCTAGTACCTAGTTAAATGCTCAGTTCCGCCTGGCGATCCATTTTCGTCAGGTGATACTGGAAAATCGTTCGCGACACGAAAATCGCGGTGAAGATATTTGCGATCAAACCGATGGTCAAGGAAACCGCGAAACCGCGAATCGGCCCCGTTCCAAACAGAAACAGGAAAAAAGCCGAAACAACGGTGGTCACGTGCGTATCGATAATCGTAACGAAAGCCTTATCGAAGCCCGCATCCACTGCGGAAGACGCCGATTTCCCATGGCGCAACTCTTCGCGAATGCGTTCGAATACCAGAACGTTGGAGTCCACGCCCATGCCGATCGTCAAAATCACGCCGGCAATTCCAGGCAGGGTAAGGACCGCACCAAAAGCTGCCAGCGCGGCTAATAAGATAATCAGGTTGAGAATCAATGCCAATACAGCGTTAGCACCAGAAAGGCGGTAATAGAACAGCAAGAAAATCATCACCACGAACAGGCTCAGGACCGATGCCTGCACACCGTGCCGGATGGAATCCGCGCCGAGGGATGGTCCGACCGTGCTCTGCTCGAGATATTTGATCGAAGCCGGTAACGCCCCGGCCCGCAGCACCAGGGCCAGCTCGTGCGCCGTTTCTTGAGAGAAATTGCCTTCGATCATGCCGGTGTCGTCGATACGACCGTTGATTACCGGAGCGGAATAGACCCTGTGATCGATGACGATGGCCATCTGGCGATGCAGATTTTGCGCGGTGAAAGGGCCAAAACGTTTGGCGGCGTCGGCAGAAAGTGTAAAGTTCACCTGAAATTGCGTCGGATTGTTGGTATTGCGGACTTCTGTAGAACTCCGCAAGTCGCGGCCGGTAACGACCGGCGCCCGGCTTAGCACATACCAGACCTCCGCTGAATCCGCAGCACTTGAAGCACGGGCTTCAGAGCGACCGGCCATGATTTCCGTTCCGGCAGGAAGAATGCCGCTGTGCGCCGCGAGCGCAGCGGACTCGGAAGGATAAGGCGTGGGATCTTCAACGAGTCGCAATTCCAACTGGCCGCCCGCCTGAATAACCCGCTTGGCGCGCGTCGGGTCACCTTCACCCGGCAGCTGCACAATAATTTCGTTCTGGTTGCGTCCGCCCCGCAGTTGAATCGTCGGCTCGGTCAGGCCCAAGGCGTTGATGCGGCGCTCGATGGTCTCGAGCGATTGCTGCATGGTGGTTTGCTGAATTTGCGCGATTGCGCTCGGACGCAGCGACAACGTGTAACCGGATGAATCCCCCGCAGCGGATGAAAGGTCCCAAGCGTTGCCAAATTGCGCGTTGATCAAATCACGAAAGTCCGAGTATTTGGCGGAGTCAACGTTGCGCACCAGAATATGCGTGTCGTCGACTCGTCGGATCTCGTCGTAGGCAATGTTCTTGGCGCGCAGCTGGGTGACCAGGCGATCGCGGGTCTGGTCCGTTTCCTGCGCGACGGCTTCCTGCACCTGCACCTGGAGGATAAGGTGCGTGCCCCCCTGGAGATCCAGGCCCAATTTGATTTGATGGCCGAAATTTTCTTTGATCTGGGCGAGCGACGTTGGGAACGTGGGCAAGCCAATCAGGCTGTAGATGCAGACGAGAACAACTGCAAGGATGAAGAACGCTTTCCACTTCAGATTAGGGTTCATGGTCAGGAGATAAGTCGCGTGATCAGGCGTTGGGTGGGCTTATTTTGCATCTTCCGATGCCTCCACCTGAGTAATCGCTGCTCGCGCAATGCGGATTTTTACAGGCGGCTCGGGACAAATTTTCAGAATCACCGAATCGCCGTCAATACTATTGATCGTGCCGTAGATACCACCGTTGGTGACAACCTTGTCGCCGGCCTTCAGCGCTTCTACCATCTGCGCCATTTTCTTGCGCTGGCGCTGCTGCGGCATGATCACCATGAAATACATGATGGCGAACATGATTCCCAGCGGAATCAGGAAGCCGCCCAGGCCGCCTCCGGCCGCCTGCAAAATAGGAAACAACATCATCTATTGAACCAGCCCTTCCCCGTTGTTAAAGACCTACTGTTGAGCCCGGCTGCTCAGAACCGGCATCGCCCCGGCCGGCATTGCATTGTACGGAAGAAAGCAGCAGCGCGCCACAAGCCGGAGAAAATACTTCCTATTCGGCAGAGCCGTTCTTCGGTACATTGACCGCTCAGGCTGGACTTACAGCATAGCGCGCGTGCATCTCTAACGAGAAATTTTTCAGTTTCCCAAACTCGATAGCCTCTCGGATTTGCCGCATTAAGTCAAGGTAAAAGTGGATATTGTGGTGGGTCGCCAGAATCGCCGCGGTTATTTCTCCTGCAGCGAATAGATGACGAAGGTACGCGCGCGTGTAACGTTTGCAGACGCTGCAGGCGCAATTCGCGTCGATAGGTCGCTGATCCTGCGCATACTTTGCATTCTTGATCAGCACGCGCCCTTCACTCGTATAGAGACACGCGTGCCGCGCCGCCCGCGTGGGCAAAACGCAGTCCATCATGTCGATACCCAGCGCGACGTAGTCGGCAATTTGCTCGGGGCGTCCGACGCCCATCAAATAACGCGGGCGTTCCTGCGGGAGAAGCGCCGTTGCTTCGCCCGCCATTTCGCAAGTCAGTGCGTGCGGTTCACCGACCGCAAGCCCTCCGACGGCGTATCCAGGGAAATCGATGTCCATCAATTCGCGCGCACTTTGCCGGCGCAGATCGGCAAATGTAGCGCCTTGCACAATTCCAAATTGCCACTGCGCGATGCGTTCATCCCGGCTTTTTTGCTCCAAGAAGTACTTTCTTGCGCGGCGCGCCCACTCCGTCGTGCGTTTTAAGGCTGCTTGCGCTTTGTCGCGCGGGGCCGGAGTTTCGATACACTCATCGAGCACCATGGCAATATCGGAACCCAGTGCGAGCTGAATCTCCGCGGCCTTCTCTGGCGTCAACAAATGTTCGGATCCGTCCAGGTGCGAACGAAAGCGAACTCCTTCATCCGTGATTTTGCGTAATTCGGAAAGACTGAAAACCTGGAAACCGCCGGAATCTGTGAGGATGGCCCGCCGCCACGACATGAATTGGTGCAAACCGCCGAGCTTGCGAATCAATTCATGTCCGGGCCGCAGATATAAATGATAGGTATTTCCGAGGATGATGCCGGCGCCCAGTTCTTCAAGCGCTTCCTGCCGGAGCGCCTTGACGGTCGCTTGCGTGCCGACCGGCATGAACACGGGAGTCTCAAACGCTCCGTGAGGAGTCCTCACCCGGCCAAGACGCGCACTGGTAGCAGAATCAGTTTTCGCAACTTCAAACGAAAAATTCATCCCTCCAGTGTATCAGGAGAAAATGAATGAAAAGCCCACGCGCACGACCTCATAGGCCGCCCAAACGCCGAAACAGATCGCGATCGCGCTTCCCGTCTTGAGCTTTTTCGGATTGAACGCTGCATACCCGATTCCAATCAGCGCCATCACCCAAAAACTGAAAACATCGATCGCCGACGCCAACTTTTCCAGCCATTTTGCGGAGCCATCCGGGACCAGCGCGCCAAGATTGGCGGCTACCGGATTTTCCAAGTCGACCGTTCCAATGGGTTTTAGATAGAGAATAAGAATAAAAAGCAGACTGCTCACAACGGTCACAACAAAAGCGTGTGAGACAATAGCCAACGAGACTCCATAGCTGGCATTCGCGCCGCCCAGCAGATTGTAGGCGCCCCACATCACTACCGCCACAATCACCACCAAAAGAATCGGCCCTATCAATCCAAAACCATAGGCAAAGTAGGGCGAAACCTTCGCGCCAATAGAAATCTGTTGTTCTTTCTGCTCGGCGCTCAGGTTCGCCGCCCGCGGGGTTTCCTCGATGCGCTTGCTGGCGACATCCCGCCAATCGACTCTTTGATTGATCGCCACTCCTACCACCAGCCCGACGATGGTCATCAGCAGAACGGGTGCGAGCCAACTTGGTCGTCGCGCGATCTGCTCAAACGTAGCCCTCGGAGAGAAAAACATTCCTGTAATTCTTCCGAAATGATTGATGGGAACCTTGGCCGGTTCCGGCGCTTCAGGGGAGACCGCAGTTGTCGTAGCCATGACTAGCCCTCCACCACAGAGAGTTCAGAGCAATGCTTCTGCAAGCTATTACGCAGGCCGGTTGAAAATTATTTCAACGGTAGGCAGTCTGCTGCAAATAGTCAAGAGTCACCTACCTGGAGCCATACCGAAGTCATTGAAGCGACTAGAGTTCAGCCGCTTGCCGAAGACGAGGGACAGCCGCCAGCAACTCCTGCGTGTATTGCGCCTGCGGCTTCTGGAGCACCTGTTCTGCCAGGCCCAGTTCGACAAATTTCCCCGCGCGCATCACGGCAATTCTCGTGGAAATCTGGGCCACGACCGGAAGACTGTGCGAAATGAAAATGTAGGTGAGACCAAACTCGCGCTGCAATTCCTGCAGTAACAGGAGAACCTGTGCGCCCACGGAAACGTCAAGCGCGGAAACCGGCTCGTCCGCCACAATCAGCTTGGGCTTCAAGATCAGGGCGCGTGCGATTCCGATACGCTGTCGCTGACCGCCGGAGAATTCGTGAGGATACCGGCGCAGCAGATCCTTATTCAATCCAACTCGTTCGAACATGGCCGCGGCGCGATCCTGGCGTTCCGCGCTTGCAAGCTTTGGTTCGTGGATCGCGAGCGGCTCGGACACGATGTCTTCCACCCGCATTCTCGGATTGAGCGAGGCAAATGGATCCTGAAAAATCATTTGCATCTGGCGGCGCTGTTCGCGCAATTCACCGGACCGCAGCTGCATCAAATCTCGTCCAGCGAACCGAATTTCGCCGCTGTCCGGCTCGATCAGCCGCAACAACATCCGCGCAAGAGTCGTTTTTCCGCAGCCGCTTTCTCCTACGACGGCAAACGTCTCCCCGCTCAGCACATCGAAGCTCACGCCATCGACCGCCATGAATTGGGGCGCATGCTTTTTATCGGCAAAGGTGCCCGCTCCGCGCTGGTAGCTTTTGCGGAGGTCCCTGGCCTGCAGCAATGCTTCTGGGGCAATCATCTCAACTCGTTCAGCGCGCTGGTCCGGTCGTATCTTCGCACGCTTCACGTGTCGCAGCACGCGTCTATTTCCAGTCCCGCCCGGAATTTATTCACTCTTGTTAAACCTGTATCTAAATTCGTGAACCGGAAGATTCTTTAGCGATTTAGAAGTTACAACCTGTTTATTTTCTGCAAAAACACTTCGGCCCGGAACTTGCCATTCAGAGTTTGCCCGAATGACTCAGCCTATGGCTTCATTCGGAATTTCGTTCGGAGGACACACCTTGACTCGAACTTCACGCTGGTTTTTATGCATAGGAGTGTTGGCATTTTTGGCCAGCTTTGCCGCCAACCTGGCGCAAGCGCAGAACGCGGGCGGACGCATTAACGGCAACGTCACCGATCCCAGCGGCGCCGGGATCGCCGAAGCCAGCGTGACCGCCACAAACCTGGCGACCCAGGCTGCGCAGAAAACCACCACCGATAGTGGCGGATTTTATCAGATCCTGGATTTGCCCATCGGGACGTACCGCGTGGAAATCGAAAAGGATGGCTTTCAGAAACAAGTTTTTGAAGCTCAGGCGCTGCAGATCAATCAGTCGTTGCGCGTGGATGCGAAACTTGCCCTGGGTCAGAAGAGCGAAGTGGTGGAAGTTCGCGATCAGGTTGCCGCAATTGAAACCACCAACAACACGATTTCCAACAGCGTCATCGGCGAGACCATTCAGCGCGCGCCGCTCAATGGCCGGAACGTGCTCTCGCTCGCCGCGCTACAACCGGGCGTTACCGAAACCAACGGCGACTCCACCGCCCAGGGAGGTTTCAGCATTGCTGGCGGGCGAACCGACTCGGTTACCTACTTGCTGGACGGCGGCCTCAACAACAATCTTCTCGACAACGGGATCGTCCTGAATCCCAATCCGGATACCGTCGCTGAATTTCGCATTCTTGAAAGCAACTACACTTCCGAGTATGGCCGCAACTCCGGCGGTATCGTCAGCGTCGTCACAAAATCCGGAACCAACGATTGGCATGGCAGCGCTTTCGAATTTATTCGCAATGACGCCTTCAATGCCAATTCCTATTTCAATAATCAGCAGGACATTCCTCGCGACGATTTGAAGCGTCATCAGTTTGGCGGAACTTTCGGCGGCCCGGTCACCATACCGAAGCTTGTTCACGGCCGCGATCGATTCTTCTTTTTTGTCGGCTATCAGGGGCAGCGGCTCACGGAATCGGCTTCTTCCGGCGAGTGGCCCGTGTTTCAAACCGCGCAAGTGCAGAACGGTGACTTTTCAAATGGTGGCACCCCTGGGGCTTGCCCCAATGCCGACGCCGGCGTCGCTGCATTCTTGCAGGCCAACCCGTACTTTCAGGCCGACGCTTCAAAAGCTGCTTGCGGCATCATCGATCCTGCAAAATTCAATCCGGTCGCCAAGTCTTATATCGCTTCAGGATTTATTCCTTCTTCTGCGAGCGGGCTGGCCACTTCCAATGGCAGCTATGCGGACAACGACAATCAGTTTGTGGGCAAAGTCGATTTTGTCATCACGCAGAATGATCGGCTTTCTGTCACGCTGGGGGGAAACCGCAACCCTATTCTTCAGCCTTTTGTAGTTGCCACCACCTCCGGCTTCCCCGACGTCTACAAAAACAACACCTACTATTTAAACGGCGCGTACACCCGGACTTTCACTCCTACATTCGTCAATGAATTTCGCGCGTACACGCAGCGTTTCAACCGCTTGAGCGCCGTTCCCAGCGGCTCATTTCCTTCGGCGCCGGATCTGGGCATGACTGGAATTGTTTCCGACAATCCCGTCGGTCCTCCGGTGCTGGCGTTTGATGACGGCATGACGCTCGGCCTCAGCTACAACGGCCCGACGAATCTGGTAAACAATACGTTTGGCGTCAGCGACACGGTGACCTGGACTCGCGGCAAGCATACTTTGAAGTTTGGTGCGGGTGCTTCCGCGTATCAGAACAACACCATCTATGACTATATCGTCGCCGGATACTTTAATTTCTCGGCCGATGACGGTGCCATGAATCCGGAAGCCAACTTCCTGCTCGGCATTCCCCAGCTTTATTTCCAGTATCCGGCAGCGCCTTCAAACATCCGTTCGAAGTCCTACAACGGATTTTTTCAGGATGAATGGCGGGCGACCCGGCGCCTCACGCTCACACTCGGTGCGCGCTACGAGTACAACACTCCCAAGACCGACACCGACGGCCGTACGCAATCCGTCATTCCCGGCGTCACTGCGCCGTCCATCGTGTTTCCCAATGCTCCTCTCGGATTACTTTTCCCCGGCGATCCTGGCGCGCCGCGCGGGTCCAATTTTCCTGACAAAAACGACTGGGCTCCTCGCGTTGGCTTTGCGTGGGATCCCTTCGGCAATGGGAAAACCAGCATCCGCGGCGGCTTCGGCGTTTTCTACGACATCCTCAAAGGCGAGGACAACCTGCAGTTCAACGGGCAGCCACCATTCTTTGCCGCAGCAGGCATCGACTTTGACTCGCAGGCATCGCCCGTCGGCCCCGGCCAATCCTCCGATGTCCAGTTCTTGGCGGACCCGTTTGGCTCCGCCGGACTTCCCAATCCGTTTCCATCCAGGCCGCCGGATCACAATTTGAATTTTGCCGACTCCGGCTATTTGCCCATCAACGGCGGTGGTTCCTTGTTTCTCGTCGATCCCCATATCCGCACGCCTTACACCTATCAGTACAGCTTGAGTCTGCAGCGCGAAGTGGCCCCCAGCACGACGCTCGAACTCAGCTATGTCGGCAACAGCTCGCACGGTCTCACGTCGCTTGTCGACATCAATCCGTTCATCGTTGGCACTCGTGATCGAGGGCTCAACCTGGTTCCGGGAAATCAAAGTTGCCAGGACGCCGACGGCCTCAGTACTTCCGGCGTCACCGATCCGGATCAACTCTGCAGCTTCGTCAATCTCCCCGAATTCAAGAACGTTGCCAATGCCAGCTATAACAGCTTGCAGGCCAGCTTGAATCGGCAAATGAGCGACGTCCACTATCTGGGCCGCACGTACTTCACGCTGGCCTACACCTTCGCTCACGCCATCGACAGTGCCTCCGGTTTCCGCCAGCGCGGGTACCAGGTCTCGGCTGCCAACCCTGGACTTTTCCGCGCTTCCAGCGATCAGGATGTTCGCCACCGCATTACCTTCAGCGGCGGTTGGGATCTTCCGTTCGATCGCTACTGGAATGATGGGCCGAAGCGGCTTACACAGGGCTGGAGTCTGTTTCCCATCGTTACCTGGAGAACGGGACTGCCGTTTGATCTGTTCGGCATTCCGTCTGGAAATTTCAGTCCGTACTCAGAAGGACCATCCGGCTTGGGCGATTCGTTCCTGGTCCACGTCAACGTAAACGGCCCGACGAACACCCTTGATCCGCGGAAGAACAACGGCTACATCTTTAATCCAGCCAGCTTCAACGCGGACTATCCGAGCGATACAGACGTCGTCAACAATCCCGGCCTGGCCACCTATGGCACGCTGCCACGCAACTTCATGCGGGGCACCGGTTATGTCAATTTTGACCTCGCGGTTGCCAAAACCACCGCTCTCTTTCGTGAACGGGTAAAGCTCGAATTTCGCGCGGAATTTTTCAACATCTTTAACCACGCGAATTTTCAGAATCCGGGCATCAACGGTAGCGGCAACGATATTTCCAACGCGGCCCAGTTCGGCCAAACCACCGCCACCGGCATTGTCGGCCCCAACGCCATCATCGACCCGCAGCCTCGCATCATTCAGTTTGCTCTCCGTTTGAGCTTCTAACTGAGACAGCGCAAGTCACCCGTCAACAGAAAAGCCCCGAAGAAATTCGGGGCTTTTTTTCTTGGGGCAGCGGTTGGGAGTTTCGCGTTGAACTTTAGCGCTGAACTTTGGCCTCGAATTTACGCCTCAGGCTATACCAATACACAGCGAGCCGAGTGTTCCGGTCCAGCGACGCGAAGCTCCGGCATGGCCAGCGCACAGTCTGGGCGGCGCTGACTGCAGCGCGGCTCAAATGAGCAGCCCGGCGGCAGGGCTGTAAGCTGCGGTACGTTGCCAGGAATCGGCGTCAACTTCCCGCGCTCCAGAGTTGGCGACGCTGCCAGCAACCCTTGGGTATACGGATGCCGCGGCTGGGTCAGAACATCGCGCACCGGTCCTTGCTCGACGATCCGTCCCGCGTACATCACCGCAACGCGTTCGGCAACCTGAGCCACCACGCCCAAATCATGGGTGATAAAGAGCAACCCGAGTCTTAGTTCGCGACGCAAGCGGTCCAGCAGATCTAGGATTTGTTTCTGTACTGTGACGTCCAGCGCAGTGGTGGGCTCATCCGCAATTAAAAGCTGAGGTCCGGCGGCCAGCGCCATCGCGATCATTACTCGCTGCCGCAGCCCGCCGGAGAGCTGATGCGGAAACTGCTGCGCTCGCACTTCCGGATCCGGCACAGCAGCAAGCCGCAAAGCTTCCAGCATTTTCCCTTCTATCGCGTCCGGAACGTTCCCCGCCCCAATCAAATGCGCACGAATCCCTTCTGCAATCTGCTCTCCCACGCGCATTACCGGGTTCAGCGAAGTCATCGGCTCCTGAAACACCATCGCAATCTCACCGCCCCGCACGTCGCGCCACTCCCGCTCGCTCAATTCCATCAAATTCTTCTGCCTTGCTGGCGCAGGCCGGGGGCTCGCCGCTGCGGCCGCATCGCGATCCCCAAAACGGGCCTCCCCGCTCACTCGCGCGCCCGCAGGCAACAATCCCATTAAGGCCAGCGACAGCATCGTCTTTCCACTTCCCGATTCCCCGACCAAGCCCAACGATTCGCCTGCCGCCAGCTGCAATGACACTGCATGCACCGGGGAAATCCATCCCGCGGCCGTCGGCAACTTCACTGTTAAGTCCCGCAGCTTGAGCAATTCGCCCATGGCCATATGATAGGCAGGAAGCCCCGTTTGCGAAACTCGATTCGCTCGGCACGTTCCAGAAAATATCTGGCTTTTATCGATTGGCGATTGGTATTACGAATTTCAAGGCGGTATGAGTCGGCGAAAATCGCACAACTTTCACATCTTTCAATCCTGTGGCGCGCCCAGCCGCCAGCACGTCCGATTCAGTGATCGTTTTGATGCCTTTCGGATAGACAATCCACAGCGCCGCTGCGCCCGTGAGCCGCTTTGCAATCTTCGGCAGCAAACTCAACTCCGTTTTTGTCTCCGCAGCGAAAAAGACAATCTCGGTGTCTTTGGTGATCTTCCCCCCGACTTCTACTTGTCCCGTCCTTAACTCGCGAGCAAACTCACCGTCCAGCGCGCCCATCACCGTTATCTTCAAACCAGCTTTTATGCCCAATTTCTCGGGACGGGGTTTTGGATTCAAGATCTTTTTCGCCCACTTCTCCGCCGTTGCCGTTCCCAGCTCAAATTCAATTCGGCCGTCGGACGTTTGCAGCTGCAGGCAATCTCCCGCAACTTTCGCCGACTTCACCGTGCTCAGCAGAACCTTCAGCCGCGTATCTCCGCGAAAAATTATTTCTTTCGTCTCGAGCAGCGCCTTCCCTTCAAACACTTGTTTCCCGACTCGCGCTCTGCATTTCGCTTCGTTGCCCATCATGCCCCTCGCTGCTTTTCCCATTTCTTGAATGGAAACTTTTGCGCATCTCCTCGAAACGCGCTGTGCCCACGATAGTAAACTCATTGGTTCGATGGCAACTCCCATAACAACCCGCGTCGACTGGAAGCTGATCTGGGCCGAGCGCGGCTTCCGCTATTTTTTCCTGGCCATGTTCATTTCACTTTTCGGCAGCGGAATGAACTTTATCGGTGTCAGCTGGTACATCCTGGCCTCCACGCATTCCACCGTGAAGGTCAGTCTGCAAGTCATCGTCGTTACTCTCCCCGGTCTCCTCGTCCCTTTTCTGGGCGGCGTTCTCATTGATCGTTTCGACCGCCGCTATATCGGCGTGATCCTCGATTTCATCCGCGGCATATTCGTTCTTGGAACCGCCTACATCGCCTGGAAAAATCATCTGCAGCTCTGGCATCTCTACGCCATGACGCTTATCACCGGTATCGGTTCGGCGATGTATTGGGCCACCGTCAACGCGCTCGTGCAGGAAGTCATTCCCACCAGCCAATTTTCCGGAGCTAACGCCGCCGTCCTCGTCGGGGTGCAAAGCGGCATGCTCATCGCCGGTGCGTTTGTAGGCTTCCTCTACGATCGCGCAGGCATCGCCGGGATTCTGGCCATCGACGGCGCCACGTATTTCGTTTCCGCCTACTGCCTTTATCAGGTCCGCCGGGGCTACGTCTCTCCCCGCGCACATCTCAAACGCTCGAGAGAATTTTCCGAATCCACGGAACGAACGGCCGAAGCGCTCGAATCCGCGGGCGGCAGCCCGGAAATCACCGAAGCGGGCCTTTCACTTGCGATGTATGAAAACTTCAAAGCAGATTTCAAAGAAGGTTTGCACTATCTGAAACAACAACCGGTCGTGCGCTCACTCCTTGTCACGCATTCCATCATGATGGCTGGAGTTGTCAGCGCCAACGTGGTTCTTGTCGCGCTCACCAATGACGTTCTTCATGCGGGAGCGAAGGGCCTTGGCTACCTTGAAGCTGGCTGGGCCGTTGGCGCCATCGCCGGCGGCATCATCGCCAGCCAGCTCAAACAGAATCTCCGCATGCCTCTCTACGTCACGGTGCTGGCCGTTCTTTCCATCGGCCATATGGCCACACCCTTTGTGGCCTTCGTTTTGGGTGCGGCCCTTATCCAGGTCCTGTTCGGATTCTGCCGCGCCCTCGGCGGAGTCGTCGCACAATCTTCGATCATGACCTTGGTGCCCCGTCACTTCATGGGCCGCACGCAATCCGCCATGGCGATCCTCACCACTATCGTCCAACTATTGATGAGTTTCGGCCTGGGCTGGCTCGCCGAACATGCCGGCCTGGTCGCCGGCTACGCACTTCTGGCCGTGCTCTACGCCATCGGCACCGCTTTCGCACTTCGCGCTCGCCAACTCATGGCGTAGTCCTGTTGTGTTTTTCAGGGATGTGCTTCTGAATTGTAGGCGCTCGGCGCCCCTAAACTAGCCGTGGAGCAGCTTCAGCACATAGGCCGGAGTCAGCGGAATCCTGCGCGCGGGCACTCCAGTCGCATCAAAAAAGGCCGCAGCAACCGCTTGTGGACAAACGGCATTTGCCGGTTCCGATCCGCCGCTAAATCCCTGATCGTCCCGCGAAATCTGCACAATTTTGATTTCCGGGGTCTCTTCCATCGTCAAAATTTTATAGCGGCTCCAGCTTGTGCTCGTCACGCGCGACTTATCAAACGTGACTTCTTCCTTCAGCGCTTCGCTCAGACCCATCACCACGCCACTCTTCATGCACAATCCCAGCTGCCGCGGATTAATGACCTTTCCGCAGTCCGCCCCAATCGTGAACTTCGTCACCTGCACCGCGCCGGTTTCCGGAGTTACCAGTATCTCCGCGATGCCCACCCAGCACCCACCTGCGCGCAGCATGTAACACACCCCACGTCCCTTCACTGGCGCGTTTCCAGTTTTTTGCGCCTGCCCGTGAGGGGAAGGCCGTGCCTCCCAGCCCGCTTCTTTCGCCGTCGCGGTCAGCAATTCGATCATCCGCGGGTCGCTCGTGTGCTTGAGGCGGAACTGAATCGGATCCGCCTTCGCCGCCGCGGCCGCTTCGTTGATAAAACCCTCGAGGGCGAAATTCTGCTGCCGTTGCCCCGGTGTGCGCATGATATTCCCGCGCAGTCCGCCGGACGCCGTCTCCGCTCCCAGATTGGGCATTCCGTGGGCTTGCTCCAAGCGGTTTTGAATTTTGTCGTACGCCCATTCCGTGGCAATCCATCCCTGAAACCCAGGCGTCGCGCTGGGCATGCCCGCCAGGACGGCCCCAATGGCCCGCGCATCAAATTGCGGCGGCCCATACACAGCGCTGTGCACCGCAACCAATTGCCCCGTTGCGTCCAAGCCGCCCTTGATATCCTCAACCCACGCCGGCGACAAACTCGACCACGCCAAATCTTCCTGCAACGTCCACTGCACGCGCACTGGCTTGCCCAGCATTTTTGACAAGATCACCGCATCCGCTTCCGCGCCATCGCCACCAAACGTCGCGCGTCCGTATTGACCAGAGTGATCCAGCCAGCGCACCACCACTTTTTCAATTGGTATGCCCATGGTATTGGCGATTCGCGCGCGGCATCCCTGGGACTGCGATGAATGCGTCCACACCGTCACGCTGTCATCGCTACGCACATCGGCGACCGCCACATAAGGCCCAATCGGCGCATGGCGCACGTAAGGTTGTTCGTAGGACGATGAAATTGTTTTTGTGGCCTTCCCCAGTGCCGCGTTCACATCTTCGGCTTTTCCTTTGCTCTGGAACGGGGCGTCCCATTTGTAGTCGCGGATCGTTTTCGTCACATTGTCGCTTCCCGGCAGCCCAGCCCACTCCGTCCATTTCGTACTCGCGGCAATCGCCGCTGCGGCCCTGATCGCTTCCCACTCATTTGGGGAAACCACTGCGACGAAATTTCCTTTCCTCACCACATCCGCATTCGGGAATTTTTTCTTATCCACCTCGCCAACAGAAATCAATGTTGAGCCTAGCGTCGCCGGCCGCACCATTCGCGCGTGAAGCATTCCCGGCAGCGTAACGTCGCAACTCCATTTTGTCTTGCCCGTGACTTTGTCCGGGATTCCCGGCATCGGGTGTGAAGTTCCAACCACTTTGTATTTCTTTACCGCCTTCATGGCCGGCTCGCCCGTCACTGTGATTCCGTCCAGCCCGCCAAAGCCCGCCCACTCGTTGGAATCGGGATACGCCAGTTTCCCTTCTACCGGAATTTTCAATTCCAGATGCTGCCCTTGCACCAGTTGCCCATAGGTGACCGTCTTTCCTCCGCCCGAAACTATCCCGTCGGTCACGCTCAAACTGGATACGGGAACGCTCAATGACTTCGCCGCCAGTCCAAGCAGGGCTTGGTAGGTGTACGCCCCGACTTTGCGAAAATTCGCCGCTCCCGTCAAAAATCCGGCGGAATATCCCCCGTCCGGCGTCCTGTCCGTATCACCGAGAATCAGTGAAATTGTTTCCGGCCGCACGTTCAACTCTTCGGCCAGCGTCTGCGCGTAATACGCACTCATTCCGGTGCCGGTTTCCGTTCGTCCCGTCCGCGCAAGAATCGTGTTGTCGCTGTGAATCTCCAGCCAGGAGGCAATCAGCGTCGGATCGAGCGAAGTTTTGCTTTCGGCCTCACCCGCCGCAGAAATTACTGGAGGAATCGCAAACGACACAAGCAGAGCGCCACCCAGTTTCACAAACCCGCGCCGCGTAATCGCCGGCGTGATGGCGATGTCGTCAGAAGTCTCTGTGTTCACCGGCATCCGGCGCTCTCCCTGCAAGCCTTCATCGCTTGAGCGGCGCGTTGCACCGCATCAATAATGGCGGAGTACGTCCCGCAACGGCACAGATGCGGCGACGGTGCTTTGTTTGTGAAGGCATCTTTGATTTGTGCCACGGTCGGACTGGGATTCTTCGCCAGCAATTCCACTGCGACAATCATCATTCCGCTCTGGCAGTAGCCACACTGCGGCACTTGTTCATCAATCCACGCCTGCTGTACCGGATGCAAAACCCTCGTAACGCCGGCGGTATTCAATTTTCCCTTAGCGGCCCAGACTTCCGGCAGTCCTTCGATCGTGACCACCTTCTTGCCAACCGCATATGACGCGGGCGTGACGCATGCACGTATTTCTTCGCCATCCAGCAAAACGGCGCACGCGCCACATTCCGCTACACCACATCCAAGACGCGGCCCCGTCAACTTCAATTCATTTCGCAACACAAACAGCAGCGGCGTTTCCGGCGCAACTTGCACAACCTGCTTGGCCCCATTCACATGCAATGTAAGTTCATCCGCCATTGCCGATCCCTCCCAAATGCCAGAGCCTTCTCACTGACTCCACCAGCTCACGCGTGCTGAGGCGTAGCGTCGCCCATCCCCGTTTTCAGCAGTCCTTTCAGTTCCAACCGCTCAATCGTGGCGTAGCACGCGCCAATGGCACACTTGCGCCCGGTCGTCTCGGCAATCTCTTCGCGAATCGCCGCGCCGTAAGCGGCATCGCGCAATCCCGCCGCCGCGGTAATCGGCAAATATTCAAATTCACCAAGCATAATAACCACATTGTGATACTAATGTTCGCGCCTCGTCAAGCCTTTTGAATTTCTCCCCGCCAACAAAGGAGTCGCGCGAGCACCTGCAAGTTTTGCGTTGTGGAATGTGGCGCAAGACCGCAATCTGGCTGAGGCTCCTTCGCCAAGGAGCGACACCTTCACTACGGATGCGAGATAACAATGGAAATCAAAACCATCCAACCATTCCTGCACTACCTCGGAAATGTGCGCGAACGCACTCTCCGAGTAGCTCGTTGCATCCCGCCCGACAAGATTGATTGGACCTATGCGGAAGGAAAATTTACGCTGGGAGATCTACTGCGCCACATCGCGGTGTCAGAACGCTATCTGTGGGCCGAAACTGTTCAAGGAAACCCCAGTCTCTACGTGGCGCACGACAAAACTCTGGCCGCCAGTCTTGAGGAAATTCTTGCCCTCATGGACCGTCTCCACCGGGAAGCGGAAGAAATTTTCTCGCGCCTGAGCGACGCCGATCTGCAAAACAAATGCCAACCGCCCGGCGAAACTAAACTCACTACCTGGAAGTGGCTCCGCCTGATGACGGAACACGAAATCCACCACCGCGGCCAACTCTATTTGTACCTGGCCCTTCTGAATGTTCCCACTCCTCCGCTCTACGGATTAAGCTCCGAGCAGGTACGCGCATCCTCTGCGCTTTCGCCGGCAAAATGAGCTTGCCTCGACCGCTCCTGAAGGCCAGCCGTGGAACACGGGCGAGGCGCTACCGCAAACGTAAGCTATTTTTAATCAATAAATTACAATAAAGTATTTCGCCGCGGACCCTCAACACTGCGTAGCCCGAAGGGCCGTACGACAAATCGACCAGCTAGCCGTTCAATTTGGGACCATCCGTTACCCCGATGGTCGCGGCCGGCTTCTGCCCCAACAGATCCACTGCGGCCTGGTAGATCTTGGAGCGTAATTGCGACCGTTCGCTGGCTTTGGTGATGTAGCGCACCCCAATTTCCACGCCGCCAATCACGGGCTTTACATTGATGGAAGGCGCCGCGGATAGTGCGCTCATGTCGCGGGAGTGCGCTGCATTTCGCCATTCGCCTTCTGCTTGCTTGGAGGTTTCCGACGTCGCTTCCACAACTTCTTTCTGGATCGCATCGACAATCGGGCGGGGATCCTGTCCGGCAGGCAGAACAATTTGCAATTCATCCCACAACCATTGCCCGGAAGTCGAAAAATTAAAATAGTGCCCTTCAATCGCATAACTATTGGTGAAAGTGACGCGGCGGCCTGTCGGATGTCCGGAGTCGGTCCAGTTTCCCGTCTCCAGCAAAACGGTGTGAAACATTCCGAGCTCCACCACTTCGCCGGTCACACCATTAATTTCCACCCAATCGCCAAGGCGGATTCCGTTCTTCCCCATCAAAACGAACCACCCGATGAATCCGATAATAAAATCTTTGAGCGCTACCGTCAGGCCCGCGCCGGCCAGTCCCAAAAATGTCGCCAGTTGATTGGGGGGCCCAAAAATCACCAGCAAAATAAAGAGCAGTGCCAGCACCTGCAGCGTCACGCGTGCGACCGTTTGCAGCGTCTGTAACTGCCGGCGGTCCATCTTGAATCCACTCACCAGCTTTTCCATCCAGGAATTGAAAAACAATCCAATGAGCCCAATCGACAAAATCAGAAAAAATCCAATCAGAGCGCGATGTACCACCGCACGCTGGCGGCCCGCGACGGCTTCGATCCAGCTCGCATAAATGGCAGAGAGCTGCTTGTTCGCGTCCATGCGTTTGTCATAGCCGGAGAGCAATTGCTGGTCGTAGGCCAACTTCCAGGTCTTGTCGGCAACAGAAACAACGTCGTCCGAGCTTGTGTCCGCCAGAGCCGTGCTGTTCTGTCCATCATTTTCCGTAGTTAGGTTTTTCGCGTGGTGCGCAAGCTCCGGAGATTTTTCCTTTTCCGTCTCGAGTTGCGCTTCGAGGGCGTTGTGCTTCACGGAAAGATCGGCAACGGCTTTTTCGGCATTCTGCTTGGCCGTCCACAATTGCAATTGCTTGGCGTGCAGCACACTCCATTGCTGATACCGGTGAATCAAGCCGCGCTCTTGTGAAAGCGGAACGACCTCGGGCGGGAGGGCCGTACCCTTACCCTGCGTTTCCTTTAGTTTCTTCTGCGCTTCTTGAAGGCGGTCCGCTATGTCACCACCCGCCCGGCGAAGGTCCAGCTGCGCGTCGTCAGCTTCATCTTCCGCCAGATTGCGGTCCGCTTCAATTCCATCGATCCGTTCCGCCAGTTTATCTTTGCCTTCGGACTCGGGCATTTTGGCGATTTGTGCGTTCAACTTCGCAAGCATGGCATCGTCAACGACCAGAACCTTTTGCGCCGCGGCCAGCCTCCCTTTTGCTTCCTTGGCATCCGCGCTCAAAGCCGGAGGGTGTTCTTTCACTTCATGCACCGCAGCCGAATAGGCCAGATCCACTTCGTAGTCGCCAAGCCGCAGGGCTTCTTTGGCCAGCGCCTGCTCTTCGCCCGTGTCCGCCAATTGGGCGAGCTGCTGCGCCGTCTTCAGGGGACTGGTATCCACGAGAATCGCTGGTGGCTGTGCCGGCCCGGATTTCTTGCCGCTAGCAGGCGCAGAGGCGGGTGTTGGCGGGCGCGAAGTCAGATACAACGCGTAGCCGGCCAATGCCAGCAGCGCCAAAAGTGCGAAAGCGGAAACTCTTTGCAGTGTTTTCATGTTGTTATGGCTGGTCTGATCATTCTAATACGCTTCGGGCCCTCTGCCACCCGGCAGGGAGCACAAAGTGCCGGAAACAAAGTGCGGCCGGGTAGCACCCAAAGCAAATGTTGCTTAACCGCTACTTGCCCTGCCCGCAATAGCGCCATAGTCTGAAGGCATAACCGTATGAAAACTTTTCGCTCACCTCAAATTCTTTTCATCCTGCTCGTGCTGGGCATCGTTCTTGGTTTCGCGATCGGTTATCCGCGGCTGCCCGAACGGATGGCTTCGCACTTCGGTATGGACGGCCGCCCCAACGGGTGGCAGCCAAAACCCGCCTTCACGATTTTCTTTTTCGGCGCTCTCGGGATTGCGTGCGTGGTTTCTCTGGCCGTGCCAAAACTCCTGGGCTCGCTGCCTCTGGACATGATCAATCTTCCCAACAAGGAATACTGGCTCGCCCCGGAACGCCGCGCAGACTCCGTTCGTTTCTTGCAGGATCAAATGGCCTTTTTCGGCTGCGCCATTCTCGGCCTGCTCGCCGTCGCCATGTTCAGCGCCATCCAGGCCAATCTGACCGCCAATCCACAAATGGATCCCACGTTGTTTTTCATCGCCTTGGGCGCCTTCATCGCCTTTGCCGTCTATTCCGCCGTTCGCACCTTCTCTCGCTTTGGCAAACCACCAGGTGGCTGAGGCCCAGCGCTGCGACCATGAACGAAACGACCGTTCTTTATCGCCCCGTCGGAGAGGCGGAATTGCCATTGATTGCGAAATCTGAATTCCGCGAATTTCCTGCGCGGTTGCCGGGGCAACCGTTTTTTTATCCGGTCCTGAACGAAGCGTATGCCACCGAGATTGCGCGGGACTGGAACGCGGCCAATTTGCCGTCCCCAGTGGGCAATGTCACGCGTTTTGCTGTCAAAACGGAGTCTCTCCGGAATTTTGATGTTCCGAAAGTTGGCGGGCCGAGGCATCTGGAATACTGGATTCCTGCCGCCGGTCTGGCGGAGTTCAACGCAAACATTGTCGGATTTATCGAAGTAATTTCAGAATTCCGGGGCCAATAAAAACGCCCCCGAACTTCCGGAGGCGTTTTCACTTTTGGGCAAATGGGCCCTGCGATCTTTCTAGAGATAATCGCGGGAAGGGCCTTCGAGGAAGGCGCGGAGTTTGCGCGAGCGTGACGGATGACGCAGCTTGCGCAACGCTTTCGCTTCGATTTGGCGGATGCGTTCGCGGGTCACCGCGAACGACTGGCCGACTTCTTCAAGCGTGTGCTCGCTGCCGTCGTCCAAGCCGAAGCGCATCTTGATCACTTTTTCTTCGCGCGGTGTCAGGGTTTTGAGCACGGAAGAAGTCTGTTCTTTCAGGTTGAGGTTGATGACCGCATCGGATGGCGAAACCACCGCTTTATCTTCGATGAAGTCTCCGAGATGCGAATCCTCTTCTTCCCCAATCGGAGTTTCCAGCGAAATCGGCTCCTGCGCAATTTTCAAAATCTTGCGCACCTTGGACACGGGAATGTCCATGCGTTTGGCGATCTCTTCCGAGGTCGGTTCACGCCCCAGTTCCTGTACAAGCTGGCGGCTGGTGCGCACCAGTTTGTTGATGGTTTCGATCATATGCACTGGAATACGAATCGTGCGGGCTTGATCGGCGATGGCGCGAGTGATGGCCTGACGGATCCACCAGGTTGCGTAGGTTGAGAATTTATAGCCGCGGCGCCATTCAAATTTGTCGACTGCTTTCATCAGGCCGATGTTGCCTTCCTGAATCAGGTCGAGAAACTGCAAACCACGGTTGGTATATTTTTTCGCGATGGAAACGACCAAGCGCAAGTTGGCTTCGATCAGTTCTTTTTTGGCTTGTTCGGCTTCTGCTTCGCCGCGGTGAATGAATGTGAGCGTGCGCTTGAGTTCGGTGAGGCCGACTTCGCTGGCTTCCTCGATATCCTTCAGCTCGGTGCGGCGTGTACGCAGTTCCTTGCGCGCTTCGGCAGCGACATCGCCTTTGGCAACATCGGCGCGGCGTTCCAGGCGGCCCGCTTCGCGTTCAAGCGATTGCAAACGCTCGACCGTACCGCGCATTTTGTCGATGAGGCGCTTTTTCTCAAACGGGTTGAATACGATACTGCGAATGGCGACGGAAATTTCCACGCGCGTGCGGGCCACATCCCACTTGGCGTGAATGTAAGGTTTCTTTTTCGCCTTCGGAGTCTTGTCCAGCTTCACCGCTTGCTTCAGGGCGGTTTCATACAGCTTGGCAATTTTGTCGATGTACTTGAGCGTCTGTTTGGTTTTGTTGGCGATTTTTTCTTCGGTGAGCTCTTCGTCGTCGAATACGACGATTTCCTTGATGGAACGCGCACCTTTTCGCAAATCGTCGCCCACCGCGATCAATTCCTTGATGACGATCGGTGAGCGCGTGATGGACTTCATCACGACAAGCTGGCCGCGCTCAATGCGCTTGGCGATGGTTACTTCGCCTTCGCGCGTGAGCAGGGGAACGGTGCCCATTTCGCGGAGATACATGCGAACGGGGTCGTTGGTTTTCTCCATCGAACCTGGAGTCAGGTCCAGTTCGCTGCCGCTGGCGCCTTCATCAGAATGCGCGTCGTCTTTGACGACTGCATCATGATCGCCGGGCTCGGCGGAAACTTCGACCGCGCGCGCAGCCTTGGCTGACGCCTGGTCTTCGTAGATTTCGATGCCGTTGCGCTCGAACGTTGTCAGCAAATCATCGATTTCTTCCGACGAATGCACTTCTGCCGGAAGTGAATCGTTCACTTCATCGTAAAGCAGATATCCGCGTTCTTTGCCGATCGCGATAAGTTGCTTTACTGCCTCGTATTTTTCTTCCAGACCCACTGCTGCCACGAATTCCTCCCACAAAAATGCCGTGTTCCCAAGTAGTTCAGGGCTATATCGGGGACGCTACTTTTCGCGTGTGAAAATACAAAGAGGCTTGCGCGCTTGCGCGAATTGTGGGACCCCTTTAGAAGTTCGCCCAGAAGATCGCTTTTTCAGTGAAAGCCGTTGCGCCGCGCCGCTTGCCCCGTGCGTTGCCCGCACTCCGCACGTTTGGAACCCGATAACCGCCGCCCATTACCTTGATTTAGATGCACTTAGGGGCAGAATCGTTACTCGCGAAACCCTATTACGCTACACGTTTAAGTGTCCTAGAGTCAATGTTTTACTTTGTGGAAATGTGTGGAAGGAGTAGGGAAATCACCGGCTTCCCGCGCTTCGCCCTAGCGGGCCGCCGCCAGTCTCCGCATCAGGTCCTGTTTTTTCTCCAGTAGTTCGCGCATTTCGGGGGGGGACGGGTTGGCTTCGATGCTGCGCTGGACTTCGCTCAGTTCGCGTTCGGCTTTGCGGTGCTGGAGCGCTTCAACACAACTGGCGGCTTCTTCCTGGGTGAATTCGTTGGCCTCTTCGAACAGGATTTCAAACAGCAGGCGGCGGTCGCGATCCTCCAGCACGGAGGCAACTTCATTGGCTTCAATCGCTTCGCCGGTACTGTTGGCGAGAATGAGGGCGGCGAAGATTTTTTCGGTCTCCAGCCCGTGGTGCAGAGCGCCGTCGTCGAGGTGCCGGGCCAGCTCGCGGCGGAATGTTTCGGCTTCGGCCAGCATGCGAATCAGGCGGCGCTCCACGGGCTTGGCGGCGCGGCTTACTAGTTCCGGGCTCGTTTTTACGGCGCTCAGGCGCTCTTTGGCGGCTTTGGTAAGGGCGGCGCGCAGGACGGGCTCGTCAATACGGAGTTGTTGGGAGATGCGCGTGGCCCACTCGGAGCGAAGGATACTGTTGGGAATTTTTTGCACGTAGGGCATCAAAAAATTCAGGGCGCGGATTTTTCCTTCGCCCGTCGTGAGGTCCATTTGACGGGCGCGGGCGATCAAGTAGTCGACGTAGGGAGGCGCGCTCTTCATGAGCTTGATGTATTCCTCTTTGCCGCGCTCACGGAGAAAGAGGTCGGGGTCGGCTTTTTTGTTGCCTACGGGCGGCAGAGCCAGGACCCGGACTTCGAAATCCTGTTCGAGCAGGAGCGCTACCGAGCGTTCGGTTGCCGATTGGCCAGCTGCGTCCGGATCGTAGTTTACGATTACGCGTTTTGTAAAACGCCCCAATAACTTTATTTGCGCTTCGGCCAGGCTCGTACCGCAACTGGCCACGACATTGCTGATTCCGGCGCGGGCGACGGCGATGGCGTCCATGTAGCCTTCGACCAGGATGGCGAAATCCTGCCGGCGCAGGGCGTCTTTGGCGCGGTCCATGTGATAGAGGATGTTGCTTTTGGAATAGATGGGAGATTCCGGGGAATTTAGATATTTGGGCATGTCGTCGCCCAGAGCGCGGCAGCCGAAGGCTACGATTTTTGAGGATTCATTGGCGATGGGAAATGTGATGCGGCGGCGGAAACGATCGAAGAGGCGGTTGTTCTGCTGGTCACGGGAAATCAAACCCGATTCAACGAGCAGCGGTTCTTTGTACCTTGTGCGCAGATGGCGGAGAAGAATATCGCCACCGCTTGGAGCGAAACCGATTCCGAATTTCGTTATGGTTTCCGCGTCCAGGCCGCGATCTTCCAAGTAGGCTCGCGCGGCTTTTCCTTCTGCAGTCGCTTCCAACTGCTTTGTGAAAAATGTTTGCGCTTCGCGATGGATTTCTACGAGCAGGGCGCGGACCTGGTTTTCTTTGCGTTCTTCGGGGGAACGATCTTTTTGTGCCGGAACGGCTATGCCGCATTTTTCGGCGACGATGCGGATGGCTTCAGGAAACGGACACTTTTCCATTTCCATTACGAATTTGAAGACGTCGCCGCCGACCTGGCAACCAAAACAGTGATAAATCTGTTTTACGGGATGCACATGGAACGATGGCGATTTCTCGGCATGAAACGGACAGAGTCCGGAAAAGTTCTGACCCGTTTTCCTCAGGCGCACATATTCGCCGATTACGCGGACTATGTCCGCTTGTTGTTTGACTTTCTCCGCGAATGATCCCGCTTCCGCCATGGTCTCCTATGAACGTAATTCTACAACTGTGATGGCTTTGCCGCCGTGGTCTTCGGATTCAAAAGCGGTGCGTTCGACGAGCGGGTGTCCTTTTAGAAATTCGGCGAGGCCGCGACGAAGGGCACCGGTGCCGTGACCATGGATGATGCGGACGCGCGGGCGGTGTGCCAGGGCGGCTTCGTCCAGGTATTTGTCGACGAGTTCGGTGGCTTGCTCGACCCGCATGCCGATTACGTTTATTTCGCCGGCGGGAACGGTGCCCGCCGATTGCGATTGGACGGTGACGTTGGCCCCTGCGCGGCGAGCGGCCGCGCTGGCCGCTCCCGCAGGCAGGTTTTCGATCGCCGTGATTTCGCTGACGGCCACTTTCATGCGCAGCGGGCCGGCTTCGATTTCGGCGGCGGGGCCTTCGATGCGGCGGAGAATGACCGGTTTGGCGAAACCGCGGACGCGGATTCTTGCCCCGGGTTGCAATTGCTTGGCGCTAATTCCTTGTGCGGGGGATGACGGAACGCCCAGTTCCGCCTGCGATTCCGAGATGGTTTGAACGACCGCGGCGTTTAGCGCTTCGCGGGCTTCTCCGCGGACGTCCAGGATTTTTTTGCGAGCGGACCGTTCGAGCGTTGTGCGGAGTTCGCGTTCTTTGACCGCTTCCACCACCCGGGCGACATTTTCATCAAAACGCTTTTGCATTTCGGCGAATTGGGATTCGAGTTCCCTGATGCGATTTTTTTGGCGATCGACCCATTCGGTACGGAGTTTGGCGCGTTCTGCTTCCAGGGCGGCGCGCTCGACGGCCATTTGCTGCTGCATGCGATCGAGTTCGTCGCGGCTGCGGTGCAGATAGGCGATGAGGTCGGCAGCTTCGAGGGTCTCAGGAGCTAAAAGGGCCCGGGCGCGTTCGATGATGGCTTCCGGGATGCCCAGGCGGCGGGCGATGGCGATGCCGCTCGAACCGCCGGGAACGCCGACCATCAGGCGATACGTGGGCCGCAGGTTTATGTCGTCAAATTCCACGGCCGCATTGACAATTCCGGGAGTGGTGGAGGCATAGGTTTTCAGTCGGTCGTGGTGCGTGGTAGCAAGGACGAGGCACTTTTTCGCGCGAAATTCTTCAAGGAGCGCGACGGCGAGAGCCGCGCCTTCTTCCGGAGCGGTTCCGGTGCCCATTTCATCGACAAGCACCAGAGATTGCGGAGTGGCGAGTTCAAGCATGGTGCGCAGATTGACCATGTGCGCGGAAAAAGTGGAAAGATCGGCGGCAATCGATTGTTCGTCGCCGATGTCGACCAGGATGCGATCGAAAAGCGGGAGAACCGCGCGCTGCGCGGCCACAGGAATTCCCGATTGCGCGGAGAGCGCCGCGAGGCCGGTGGTCTTGAGGGCCACGGTTTTTCCGCCGGTGTTGGGGCCGCTGATGACGAGGACCCGCTCGGCTTCGGCGTTCTCTTCCAGGACGGGAGGGCTGGTGTCGGAGGGTGCCGACGGCTGCCGGGAGACGGGCGTTCCAAGAGCCAGCGTCATAGGAACGATGGCGCGTTTTTCACGACGCAGCTTGTCTTCCAGGACCGGATGGCGGGCCGCTACAAGGCGAAGTTCGTTGCTTTCAGAAAACTCCGGAATGACCGCGTCGAATTCCTGCGCGAAACGCGCCCGTGCGAAAACGCTGTCGAGTTCAGCGATGGTTTCGGCGGCGGTGACGAGCGGATCGCGCGCGCGCTGCAAGCGCTCGGTCAGATCGCGCAGGATGCGGATGATTTCGGCGGATTCTTCTTCGGCCAGCTGAACGAGCTGATTGTTGACTTCAACGGTTTCCAGAGGCTCCATGAAAACGGTTTGGCCCGTGGCGCTGGCTCCGTGGGCGACACCGGGAAGGCTGCGGCGATTTTCGGCGCGTACGGGAATGACGAAGCGGTCATTGCGCAGCGTAACGTAGTCTTCGCCGGCTTCTGCATTGCGAGCGCGCAAGATTTGTTTAAGGGTTTTCTGGACGGAATCGCGGGTTTGACTGATCAAAACTCGAATCCGGCGGAGAGCGGTCGAAGCCTCGTCGCTGATCTCGCCGGTGGGCAGGACGGAGCGCCGGATGGCGGTGAGCAATTCGCGGAAGTCAGACAGTGCGGCGGTTTTTTCGGCGAGAAGGCGGAATTTCCCGGCTTCTTCGCGAAATTGCTGGCGGAGCCAGTTTGCGGTCTCCAGCAGGGTGGCGGCGGCAAGGAATTCTTTGGCTTCGAGGACGGCGCCGGGACCTTCTATTCTGGCGAGCCAGGATTGCGGATCGCTGACGCCGCCAAATCCGAGTTCGCGGGCGGCGCGGAGCCACTCCTGAGCTTCGCTGATCAGCGAAAAAACGGGTACGAGCGAGTCGCGAGCCGTGGATGGTTCGAGCAAATCGATGGCCCGGCGGCCAGGCGCACAAGTCGTCCTCTGCCGAAGAAGTTCTCGCAGCTTGTCAAATTCCAATACGTCTTGTGCGGTGCGCGACATGGGCCTTCAGGCACTTCCTTTTCGGGGCGTCAGGGTGTTCGTTTTCGGGCGCCGTGTTTTGGCGGCGCGGCGCTGAATTCTTCGATCATGGCAACGCACAGACCGCCGAGAGCGTCGGCCGCTTCATGGCCTTGGCCACCCTGATTGTTGCTGAGAAATGAAAAAATCAGGCGGCGGCCGCTCGGAGTGTCCGCGAATCCGGAAATGGTGCGGACGTGCTCGACCGAACCGGTCTTGGCGTGAATTTTTCCCGCGGCAGGTGTATTTTTCATGCGCTCTTCAAGAGTTCCATCCACGCCGGCGACGGGCAGCGAGGCAAAGTAATAGGGAAACCAAGGTTGCTTCTGCGCGTAGTTCAGAAGAGTGACAATCGCGCGGGGCGTAACCAGATCATGGCGCGAAAGACCGGAGCCGTCGGTCTGGATCACATCTAGAGGAGCAATGCCAGCTGTTGCGTAAAACTCGGCGGGAACTTTCAGGAGATCTTCAGGCTTGGTCCACAGGCCGTCGGCCCGCGCCGCGGTGCGAAGGAGCATCTCGGTGTGGAGATTCTGACTAATTTTATTGATGAGCTTGACGGAGTCGCCCAGCGGAACGGAGGTGTGCTCGGCCAGGACCGTTGTGGCGTCAAGCGGCACGGAGCGTTCGTGGACGGCGCGCGCGACTCCACTGACTTTCACGCCGCGTTGTTCGAGCAACGCTTTCAGAAGAGCGGCGGCGTGCTGGGCCGGCTCCTGAACAGCCAGGACCAGCTTTCGCGGCGCGGCATTGGCGGGTATTGTGCCTTTGATGGTGACCCGCTGTGAACCTGGTTCGCGGGTGAGCGTCAGGTCGGGTTTTACTCCAACTGCCGAAGTGAGCACCTGGTTGTCGACGCTAAAATCCGGAGTTGCAGGGACCACCATGGACTGCGCGGCGTCGTTTTCCCTCAGGCCGGGAGTCAGAGTGACCGTTACTGTGTTGTCGTCGGCGACGATTGCGGAAACCGGGGCGCCGTATTCCCAAACCATGTCGTCAATTTCCCAACCGCTCGGATAACGTTCGGGCGGGAAATAACTGTCATCGCCGACGATATCTCCGGTAATTTCTTTTACGCCTTTTACGACGACGGAATCGGCCATTTCTGCGAAGACCCGTTCGGGCGCCCCATCAAACGCCTCCTTCAGATCAAAGGGAAATTTACGGTTGGAGAGGTTCGGATCGCCGCGGCCGACGAGGACAACATCGCCGCCCAGAATTCCGTCAGGCGAGAGCGTGCCGCGGGTTTCAAGGGTGGTGTGAAATTTGTAGTCGGGTCCCAATTTTGTGAGCGCGAAAGCGGTAGTGAACAGCTTCATGTTGGATGCCGGGACAAAGTATTTATCGGCATCGGACTCATAGAGCGTTTGACCGGTTTGCGCGTCGAGGATCAGGAGCCCCCATTCGCCTTTGCCGGCGGGAGCGGTATTGAGCAGGGCGGCGGCCCGCGCCGAGAACCGGATTTCTGCGGCGTCTTTCCGCACCGCTTTGTTCGGCCCGAGCGGACGTGGCGATTGCGCGGTTGCAGCCGACGCAAAATGGCAGAAGAGGAAAACCCCGCAGGCAAGCGCAATATAATTTTTTCGCGAAACTGGGCTTGGCTTCAAGAGCGGCTCCGACTGGCAAACTTGGGTCTGGGGAAGTATAGTCGAAGAGCGCCGAACTCTTCCGCTCCCAGTTATTCAGACTTTATGAACTAACGGCGCGGCCCAGCCGGAACGATTTCGCCGCCAATGGCATCTAACTTATTAGTACCAACAGCCAGAAGTGAAAAAATAGAGACTGAGGTGAAACGTGATTAAGAGCATGGTTTCGTTGCTGATGTGTCTAGCTTTGATCGGGCTTCCGCTTTCTGCAAGCGACAAGAAGGAAACGGAGCGACTGGAGAATTGCGGCACGGTTGTAAAAGAGATCATGAATATCCCCGACGATATTCCCCAGGATTTGATCGACAAGGCGGAATGCATCATTGTTTATCCGTCGGTGCTTAAAGCAGCTTTTATTATCGGCGGGAGTTACGGGCGGGGCGCCATGATTTGCCGCACGGGTGAACATTTTACCGGACCCTGGAGCGCGCCGACGATGATGGCGCTCGAAGGCGGCAGTCTGGGATTCCAAATCGGCGGCCAGGCCACCGATTTCGTCTTGCTGGTGATGAACCCTCGCGGCGCGCGTTCGATTCTGCACAGCAAGGTAAAACTGGGTGCCGATGCCTCCGCGGCGGCCGGTCCCAAGGGCCGAACCGCAAATGCATCGACCGATGCCACGTTGCGGGCAGAAGTCCTGAGCTATTCGCGCGCGCGTGGGCTCTTTGCGGGAATTTCTCTGGAAGGATCAACCGTTCGTCCGGACAACGACGCCAATGAAAAGATTTATGACAAGAAAGTGGACGCGGAATCGATCGTATTCCAAGGCGCTGTTGCGGTGCCTCCCGCCGCTCAGCAGCTGGTCGCGTACTTAAACAAGAAGTCGCCGAAGAACACGTCCGATCCCGAATCACTGAAACAATAGTTCAGCTCGGGACCGACCGGCTCGCTCCAGGCACCCCCCTTGACGAGGGGGTGCCTTTTTTTTGTACTTGCCTGCAAATAATAGGTTTATTTGAGTTTTCGCGAAGACGATTGACAAGAAACAATTGATGACTTATAGTCATGCATGATTATCAGTCACCATGAATTCCCTGTCTTCCCAATCCGACTCCGCCGCACCTGCCCGCTCCCCGGAAGGCCGACGCCAGCGACGTAGCGCCCAGATCCGCGAACTCCTGTTCCGCTCGGCACTCGATCTGTTCGCGAAAAAAGGGTTTGCCGAAACTACGGTTGAAGACATCACCAACGCGGCCGACGTCGGCAAGGGCACCTTCTTCAACTACTTCCCCAGCAAGGATCACATCCTGGTGGCCTTCGGGGAGATGCAGCTCGGCAAACTAGAAGCGGCTATCGGAGAAGCGCGACGTTCGAATCAATCTATTCGAGAATTTCTGCAGTCGCTCGGACCGCGGATGACGCAGGAGCCGACGCGAAATCCCGGGCTCATCCGCACGCTGCTGCAGGCGTATTTGTCGACGACGCCGGTGCGCCAGGCCATGGTGGATTTACAGAAGCGGGTTCAGGAATTGCACACGCAGATTATTGAACTGGGGCAAGAGCGCGGCGAGATTCGAAGAGATTTGCCGGCGGCGGAAATTGCCATGGTATTCCGACAGACGATTTTTGGGACGCTACTGATTTGGTCGCTGTATGGCGACGCGTCGCTACTATCGCGCATGGAAACGTCATTTCAAGTGTTGTGGTCCGGATTGAAGCCGTGAATTTCGCGAGCCGGCTGAAATTTCCGGAAGGGAGTTGTCGTAGGAAGTTGAAGGAGAAGTTTTCATGAAGCGGAAGACGATTCTTATTTTCGTCGCGGTGGCGGTGGTGCTTGCGGCAACCGGCGTTTACGCCGGTTGGTGGCGACACGACGACACTTTGCTGGGATCCGGAACCGTGGAGGCGCGGAATATTCGCGTGGGATCGAAGGTCGGGGGGCGGATTGAGGACGTGTTGGTCCGCGAAGGCGATACGGTCGAGCCCGGGCAGGTTTTGATTACCTTCGATGACAAGGAACTGCAGGCGGCTCTGGAGCAGTCTCGTTCGAATGCACAAAAGGCGCGGCGAGGTTACCGGCCGGAAGAGATTGCCGAAGTACGGGCAGCGGCGGCGCAGGCCAAGGCGGAGTATGAGCTGAAGAAAAATGGATACCGGCGGGAGGAGATCGCGGCGGCACAAGCGAATGTAGACCGCGCGAAGGCCGATGAGATTCGAACGCATCTGGACTTTGACAGGTACGATGCACTGGCGAGGAAGGATCTGGTATCGAAGCAGCAGCGCGATACGGCGGAAGCCAATTGGCGGATGGCACTGGCGCAGCAACAAAACACCCAGCACCTGCTCGAGGAATTGCATCGCGGATACCGGCCGGAGGAGATTGCCTCGGCAGAAGCCAAGTACCGGCAGACCCAGGCCACCTTGGAAAAGTTTGCGCGCGGAAATCGACGGGAAGATGTGGATTTGGCCAACGCTTCGCTTTCCTATGACGAGGCGCGATTTCGCGAGCGGCAGGTGGTGGCTCCCACCAAGGCCACCGTGGAAGTGCTGGATGTGCGGCCAGGGGATCTGATTGCGCCGAATACGCCGATAGCGACACTGCTGGAAAAAGATCAGATCTATGTGCGTATCTACATTCCAGAAACAGAATACGGGCGGCTCAAAATCGGACAAAAAGCGGAAGTGCGCGTGGACTCCTTTCCCAAAACAGTGTTTGAGGGCGTGCTGGAGCAGATCAATCAGCAGGCGGAATTTTTGCCCAGAAACGTCCAGACGCGGGAAGAGCGGGTTCATCAGGTATTCGGCGTAAAGGTTCGGATTAACGATCCCCATGGTCTCGTACGGGCGGGAATGGCTGCCGACGTCAAACTCAAGAACGAAAAGTAAAAGTATGGCCAACAACGCAAGCTCTCCGACTAACTCGGCTATCTCCGCGGAACATCTGGTGCGGAAATTTGGAACCGTCGCGGCGGTAAACGATGTGACTTTTCAAGTGGAGACAGGAGAGATCTTCGGATTTTTGGGGCCCAACGGCAGCGGGAAAACTACGGTCATCAAGATGCTGACGGGACTGCTGCCGCTGACCGAAGGGGCGGCTTGGGTGCAAGGGCTGGACGTGCGACGGGATCCGGAAGGGGTGCGCGAGCGGATAGGCTATATGTCGCAGAAATTCAGCCTGTACGACGACCTGTCGGTGGCGGAGAATTTACAGTTTTACGGACGAATTTATGGGTTGCCGCCGCAGAGACTGAAAAATCGCCTGGAAGAGATTGTGCAGCTGAACGGGCTCGAGCCCTACCTGGACCGCTTGGCGGCGCAGCTTTCCGGCGGATGGAAGCAGCGGCTGGCGCTGGGTTGCGCCATGCTGCATGAGCCGAAATTGCTTTTTCTGGACGAACCGACGGCCGGAATCGATCCCGTTGCGCGACGCCAGCTGTGGGATCTGTTGTTCGAGCTTTCCGGGCACGGGATAACTTTTTTTGTGACCACGCACTATATGGATGAAGCGGAACGCTGCAGCCATGTGGCGTACATCTATTACGGTAAATTGATTGCGGATGGAACGCCGGAAGCCCTGAAGCAATTGCCCGATGTGCAACCCCAGGGAACGAAACGCATTGAGGTTGCGACGCCGGAAGTGACCCGGGCGCTGCGGATTGCGCGCAAGATTCCGGGGATTCGGAGCGCGACGATTTTCGGCGAATCGATTCATGCGCTGGTGGAAGAGAATTTCAATCAGGATGAATTACAGAGCAGGCTGCAGAAAGAAAATATCCGAGTGGGCGAAATCCGGCCGCTGACCCCGAGCCTGGAAGACGTGTTTGTGGAACTGACTTACAAGCATCAGGGGCTGCTGGAGGGTGAACGTGGGTGACCTGTTCCGCGGTTTTGGCGCGGTTTTTTATAAGGAAGTGCTGCATGTGCGGCGTGATTCGACAACGATTTTCTTTTCTCTCCTGATGCCGGTAATGCAGATGTTTTTGCTGGGGTTCGGAATTGATACCAACATCCGGCAAGTGAACACCGTGGTTTACAACGCGGATGGACGCCGCGAGAGCCGCGAACTACTGGACCGGCTAAAAAGCTCGGATACTTTTCACGTCGCGCAATATGTCCAGAGCGATCGGGAGATGAACGACGCCATCATTGGCGCCAAGGCGCGCGTAGGAATCAAGATTCCGGTCGATTATTCGGACAAGCTGATGCACGGGATGAGTGCCCAGGTGCTGGTGTTGATTGACGGGTCGGACTCTTCGGTGGCCGGGCAGGCCATCAACGTTACTACGGCCATCGGACTGGATGAATCGTTGCGCCGAGTCTTACCGGATCGCTCGGCGCTGGCGGTGGATATGCGGCCGAAATTACTTTTTAATCCGGATTCGCGATCGCCGAATTTCTTTTTGCCGGGACTAACAGCGATCCTGCTTCTCAACGTCACCACCTTTCTGACCGCGTTTGCCATTGTGCGCGAGAAAGAGCGCGGGACACTGGAACAACTTTTCGTGACCCCGGTAAAACCGTTTGGGCTGCTGCTGGGGAAGCTGCTTCCCTACTTCTTTGTTGGATTCTTCGAGTTGTGCCTGATTTTGACAGCGATGCGGTTTATTTTCAGCGTTCCCATTCACGGCAGTGTGATCTTGCTGGCGTTTTTGTCGACGCCTTACATTTTTGTGTCGCTCTCTTTGGGAATCCTGATTTCGAGCAAAGCGCAGAATCAGGGTCAGGCGATGCAGCTGGCGTTTCTGACCATCCTGCCGAGCATCTTTTTCTCCGGTTACATATTCCCGAGAGAGACGATGCCCTGGTTTTTTCACACGTTGAGTTATTTTGTGCCGGCGACGTATTTTATCGACATTACCCGTGGGATTATCTTGCGCGGAGCGACGTTTCAACATCTTTGGACAGACGCACTGGCGTTGTTTACGATGGGGACGCTCTTGCTGATTATTGCGGCGCGGAGATTTTCAAATAAAGTAATTATGGCTTAAGCCGTCGGTTGGCTGACGAGGAGCTGTTTTTCGGCCTGGTGCATGGCTTCATAGATCTGGTCGAAGCTTTCGATGGCGAAGAGGACTTTTTGAATTTCGTCAACTTTTACCGGCGTCGCCAAGACTTCTTCGAGATTGAAATCATGTATTTGGCAAGATCCATCTAAGACACTGTGGCATTCGCCATGCGAGCTGATTACGCCGCTGCCGTAGATTTTTATTTTTCCATCCTGCCGGATGACTCCAAATTCAACCGTAAACCAGAAGAGGCGACCCAACTTTTCCAGAACTTCCATATTATCGACGGTGGCGCAAACGGCTCCGTAGTGCTGAAGAAAATCCGCAAAAATCTTGTGGGCGTGCATCGGCACGTGGCCGAAAACATCATGAAAAATGTCCGGTTCCGGTGTGTAGTCAATCGACTGCCGGGAGCGCAGTTTGGTACTGGTGGGAAACTTGCGAGCCGCGAGCATTTCAAAAAATGCGCCGTGCGGCAGAAACCCGCTCACGGGCGTTGTTGCCCAGCGCGTGCGCGGTTCCAGCCGACGCGCAATTTCGGTGAGGTTGGGGATTTCATCGTCGCGCAGACCAATGACCTGGTAGCCCTCCAGGTATTCGTGGCAGGCCCACTGCTCGAGGTCGGCCATCCGGCGATGGACCAGCTCCCTCCAGACCGAGCGATCCTCATCGCTGTACGAACTCATGTCCTGCGCGATGAGATACGGGGCAGCGATCTTCAGTTGAACGTCGGCCATCGGACCACTCTCCCTGCCCAGGACCAGCCAATCAACAGTGTAGGGCGGGCGGCCGGGTCAATAAATAAAGATTTGGGAGGTAGATCGCACAAATTATTAGCAGATTGATGAAAAACCCGGCAATTGACTTTGCAAATGTAAAGTTCTGCTTGTAACATGACTTCCGGGCTGGCCTATGCTTCGAACCCTGCACGTTGAAAAACTCCTGGATCCGATCGGCTGGCAAATCCTGCAGCAGCTGCAGGAAAATGCGCGAATTTCCCACTCCGAGCTGGGTCGCAGGGTGGGGTTGTCAACGCCGGCAGTAGCCGAACGAGTGCGCCGGATGGAGGAAGCCGGAATTATTACTGGCTACCACGCGAGCGTGGACCCGACCAAGGCCGGATTTCCCATTGTCGTGTATATGCGGTTGGCGGTTTCCGGCGGAGAAAATATGGTCAGCCGGGCCACTGCCGCCTTGAAAGCGATGCCGGAGCTGCTGGAATGCCACCGCATCACGGGAACGGAGTCTTTCGTCATGCGAGTTGGCCTGCACTCAGTGGCTCACCTCGAGACCTTGATCGACCGGCTGACACCGTTTGGCATGACCTCCACTTCAACCGTGCTGTCTTCACCAGTGCCGTTTCGGCCCCTACAGCCGACTCCCAGCCGCGAGTTGCAGAGCGGACCCCCAGGAAAATCGAAATAAGAAAGTCGGGAACCCAAAGTCAGGAAAAACCGGACCGTCTTGCTATTTTCCTTCTGTCAGTTTTTGCCGCAACAGGTCTTCTACATCTCCCATTTGATCTCCGAGAAGGTTCAGCTTGCGCGACAAGCTTTGAATTTCGGATTCGGCGCGACGGTTTACCGCATAGTCGAGTTCGCCGCGCAGGCGATCCTTGGTGTCCTGGCGATTCTGACTCATCATGATGACGGGAGCCTGCAGCGCAGCGAGCATGGAGAGAAAGAGGTTGAGAAGAATGAACGGATAAGGATCCCAGGCTCGCCCGCGAAGGACGATGTTCGCCGACGCGTAGACGATCAGGGTCACCAGGAACGTGATGATAAAGGTCCAGGATCCACCGAAACCGGCAACAGAATCGGCGATGCGTTCACCAAACGTGGACTCCCCTTCGATGAACTCATTGGGATTGCGACTGGCGCGCACGCGGACCAGCTGCTGAGAAGCATGAAACTGGCGTCCGAGCACGGTTAGCATGTCCATGCCGGCCATGGGCTTGCGTTCGAGGAGAACGGAAATATCGTGGCGGTCGACTTCAAGACAGATGGTTTCTTCCAGGGCCGTAACGCTGGTTTCGTGGGGAGTGCCCTCCAGCATGGAAGCAAAACCGAAGAATTCCCCGTGTTTTGGTTCGTCGACTACCACCTCCTGCTGGTCTTCGTCGATGGTCGTGACTTGGACCGAGCCGGACATCATGATGTAAGCGCGCCCGCCCGGATCACCAATTTTGTAGATGCGCTGCCGGGAAGCGAATTTCTTGATCTCGACCTGGCTGGCCAAAACTGCGGCTTCATCGTCGTCCAACAGCGCGAACAGGGGAACGTGTTTGAGTTCCTGTGGATCACAGGCCATGGCACACCTCGTTTATGGGCTTAAACAGACACACGCAATCTGTCCAGAGCATTCCATAAACGGAGATTGTCAACAACCTTCAGACGTATACAAAGATGGGCGATTCCGAGTGGGAGCTAGCCTGCCGCACACGATCGAATTCCGGCAGGGGCACCGGCGACAACCGGATTCCACGCCAGCGGCATCTGCGCCGACACGGCTTTGCGACGCAGCCCTTCCCAAGGGCGCGAGCCAAATCCATATTTTTCACGAATCCGGGCGACGCGTTCGGAGGCCTTTTTGCGGTAGTCCTCCGGCGCGTATCCGCTGCGCGAGTACCACTCTTCGTATTGCCTGGCGAGCTTGGGGAATTTTTCACGGACAAAGGGGATGAATTGTCTAGCCGAAGCCGGCATAAGAAACAGCACGCCCGAGAAGAACCACAGCGCTCCGACTTCCTTGGCGGCGGCTGCTACAGATTCAAGTGCGCCCTCGCCATCCGTGATGCCGGGGATCAACGGGGAGGCGGAAACGCCGGCAGGAATGCCTGCTTCGCGCAGCTGCTTCAGGGCAGCAAGTCGCAAGTCGGGACGCGGAGCGCGCGGCTCGAGAAGGCGGGCCAGGCGGGCACGGAGCGTAGTGATCGTGATGTTGACCGAGAGATCGGAACGCTCGGCGATGCGCTTGAGGACGTCAATGTCGCGAACCACCTGATTGGATTTGGTGATGAGGGAAATACTTAAGCCTTCGCGCTTGGCGAGTTCTTCAAGACAGGATCGCGTCACTCCATATTCGCGTTCGGCGGGTTGATAGGGATCAGTGGCCGTGCCAATGGCGATGTGTTCTGCCTGGGGTCCTTCCGGTCCCGGAGAGGTGAAGGAATATTTGTGCGAAACGTCCCAAGCCAGGACGGCGGAAGCGTCCTTTTTTACGAAGATTTTCCGTTCGAATTCGGAGCCGTCGATTTCCATGTATTCATGGGTGTAACGGGCATAGCAGTATTTGCACGCAAATTCGCAGCCGCGGTATGGGTTGAGAGTCCAATCGAAAGGCACGCGAACGGAATCGCAGCGATTGAGAATGGATTTTACAGGAAGAAGGAAGTATTCCGGGCGCTCGGACGAGGTTCGTTTGGTCTCGGCGACAGAAGATGATGCTGCGAGGCGGGCGATACCGACCAGTCCCGCGTGAGCGGGATGCTGCTGCGGATCAACAGTGACGCGGCGCGCCCGGTCATTGGCGTGGATTGGGGATCCAGCCAAAACCGAAACCGGCGGGGGGCAATCCGCCGGCGGGAGACACGCTGCACCGCTGCTCGGGCCGGAAACCGGGGCAAGGTTCCCGCGCCCACTGCTTGGGCCAACTACAGGGCACTCAGGAAAGAGAGATAGTGCGGATTTTCGAACGGGGCGACGACGAACCCGAGAGCTCGGCGGCGAAAAGGAGTGAACTGGAGACATGGCCCACCTCGAAACACGACCGATTATTTCGCTTTTTGTTCGCCTAGTCAAGCGGTAATTTTGCCTTTTCATTGCCACCGGAGGTCGCAGGCGAGTTCCACGCCTTGCCGACTATGGTGGTTAAGTACGTTGGTGAACTCCAACTTCCACCCGGGCCCTGCCGGGAAATGTGACCGCGCAAGGCAGGAGAGCGGGCCTGGATTGCCGTTTGTCTCGGTTTGTCCGGAGCTGTATGCTCGCATGGTCTAAATCGCTTTGGAGGAGCTTCGTGCGATTATCCCCGCAAGCAGCGCGTCTTCTTGGCCTGGCTGCAATGCTGTGTGTTTGTGCTGGCGTAACGGCGAGAAGCCAAGCCCCGCCACAAGCGGCAAAACCTGCCGTGGGACCGCCCGCTCCGCAGTCAACCTCCACCCATCACCCAATCTTGCTGATTTTGACGGGCAGTAATCCGGCATGGAGCGCGCGGATCGGGCTTAAGGGCCCGGACCGGTTGGAGCGAACCGGCTATCCGCCGATCGTTCTGGAGCCGGGAGAGATCAGCCAGGAGGCGGCCACGAATTCGTGGACTTACCTGGCCAAGGATTCCGCGACCGGAGCGGCGGTTGCGCTGCATCTGATCCGCGCGGCTTGTTCCGATGGTGCAACGGACGCGAAATATACCTTCGGAGTCACAGTGGACCATGCCCAGATTGGACAACTGAAGGGCTGTGCCCGGATCGCGCCCGATCAATTTCCGGAATTCAAGCAGAAGAACCTCGATGACGATGATCCCGCAAAGAAAAAACCGGCGCTGCCGGGCATCACTAAATTTGCGGCGCCGGTGGCAACGGCATTTCTCGATCCGGCCGGGAGAGTCCTCTTCGCTCGAGGAGGCGTGAAGAAAATAGCAGCGGCAAAAGGCAGCGAGCTGGCTGTGTCCCATGACGGACGGAAATTGCTTTTCACGCGGTCCGACTCCAAGACCGGACCAGAGCGGACGATTGTTCTTTATGAGTTTGAGACCGGGCGATCCAGGGACCTGCAGCACGGGCTGGTGCGCCAGCCGTTGTGGTCGCCGGATGACGGGCGCATCGTGTACTTGAACGGAATGGGTGATCAGTGGCAAGTCTGGGCGTTTCCAGTGGCAACACCGGAAAAGGCGGCAGCGATTTCTGCGACCTCTGCAACCCGTTTGCACGGATGGATTGATGCGCACACGGTTTTGGCGACCGATGGGCAGAACCTCTACTGGATTAGCGAAGACAAGCCGCAGCAAAGCCTGGCACTAAGAGATTTGTACGGCGACGCGTTCCAAATTCTGGATTCGGATGCGATTCGCGTGAATCCCGTGAACGCGGATTTGCTGCTGGTATCAGCGGCCTATGTTTCCGCTCCGGCTGGGTCGCCGACCGACGCAACCGGACTGGCTACCGGATTTTTCCTGTATGAACTGCGGTCGAAGAGGCGAGTGGTGTTAAGTCCGCTCGATCAGTTGGCGCGAGCGGCAGAATGGTCGAGGGACGGCATCCAGATATTTTATACCCGCCGCCTGAATACAAATGTTTCTAGTACGTTTCGGATTTTTTGGGATGGCAGCGGTGTGAAGCGATATCAAGAAGGAACGGAACTTGTTGTAGGACAGTAGAATTTTGCAGTGGGCGAGGCCAACCATGTTTGGACAAAAAAGGTTTTGGTGCTCGGTAGTGGCTACCGGAGTAGTGGCTTTCGGCGGGGCACGAGTTCTGCGCGCGCAGCAACCGGTTGATACTCCACAATCCCCTGCGCCGGCAACACCCGCGTCACCGGCTCCTGCCACGGTGCCTTCGACGTCGTCCGTGCCGCAGTCTCATATGATCCGCAAAATGCAGCGGATGAACTACTTTTGCGAAGACGACAATAAAGTGATCGTACGGCTGCGTGGCAGCAACGCGCGGGTAATATTCAACAATCGTATCTACAACATGAAACAGATCGAGGCGGCCTCCGGGACCAAGTATTCCGATGGAATAATCGTCTGGTGGAGCACCGGTGAAGAGGGATTTTTGCAGAACGAGAGCAAGGCGGAAAAGAATCGAATGCTGGCAAAGAACTGCCAGCTGCAGAAAAGCGGCTCTACGGCGGAGCCCGCCGTGGCTGCCAAGGAAACGGTGTCCGGGACCGTCACCTATTTGCAGCGGGTCGCGATGCCGCCGGAGGCTGAAATTGTCGTGCAATTGCAGGATGTCACCTCGCCGAATCAGGGCGCAAAAATTGTAGTGGAAGAAAAATTTGCGTTTGGCGGCCGGCAGGTTCCCGTTCCGTTCGAGCTAAAGTTTGATCCTGCGAAAATCGATACGAAGCATTTGTATGCGTTGACGGCGCGTATTTTTACAGGGTCGGAGCTGCGATTCATGAATTCGAAATCGTATCGGGTCCTGACGCAGGGGCATCCTGCGAAGGCCAATCTGGTCTTGGTTCCTGTGGAACCGGCGAAAGATCCAGGCCAATAGCTTGCAGGAGCAGCACACTCCGCCCGCGGAGTGCGACCCGTCCTTTGGTACAGTAGCCCATTGGAGGCAGAAGACCTCCTGCCAGCGACGCAAATTCCCTGCCCCCGCTATACTCTACTTATGGGAACTCCCGCCATACCGGCTCAGCGTCAAGTCGGCATTCTCGTCCTCGACGATGATTCACAAAATGCGGGAGCGCTGCGCGTTATTCTGGATTCAGAAGGATGGCGGGTGCGCATTGTTCCAGATGCCCGACTATTGCTTTCCGAATTGAAATCGGGTGAATGGTCCCTGGTAGTTGCGAATATTGCGATTGCGGGAACGGACAGTCCCCTCTATCTGATGCTGCGAGATTTAGCCAGCGTGCCGCCGGCCGAAGGCGGACGAGTTCGCGTGCTGTACGTAGTGCCGGAGATGACCGGCGGCCAGTACGTCAATGTGCTGGAGACAGCGCGGCTTCCCTATGTCGTGCGACCCTACCATTTGCATGATTTTCTGGAAAGAGTGAGCGATTTGCTGGTGGAAGTGAAGGCCATTGAAGCACCAATCCGGCAGGTGCGCCATGAGTTCGGCGACGCACGGAAGAAAAAGAAGGACGCCGCACGTTCGAATTCGATGTTTGCGGCGCGGGACGGGTATTCATCCTATACCGATGAAGAACTCGCGACGTTTGAGAAGCAAGAAGGCGAGTCCTCCAAATCGCGAAGAAACAAACCCCGCACGAACCTTGGCGGTGCCGACCGCTAGCGATCAACCGACGACCCGCCGTTCCCTCCCTGCCCCCCTTTCATGCATTTCTTTCCCGACCCCTTGCAAGGATTCCCCCGTCCTTCGTTCTAAACCTGTGCACCTGTTTGCACAGGAGGGTTTTCATGGAACGGTCAATTCTTGGGGCTCTTGCCGGTGGGTTGTTTGGACTGAGTACGCTTGGGACACTGGCCTTTGTTTGGTCGTGGCCGGGTTCTTCCGCTGCTCCCGGCCCGAAACCGGAAGGGGTTTGGCGCCTTCTGGAACCAATCACTTACGAGAATATTTCCATATTCCCGGTGGTCAGTTCGGCCAGCCGCGACACAAGTTTCTTCCTAACACTGGATGAAGGGTTATCGAGCGGCGAAGTTGTGGTCAGTGAGCGCGGGACGGACACCATGGTGCGCGACCGCGGCGTTTTTGTACCGCAGGAGGAGGGAGGACGCGCGTCGGTCAATCAGCTCGTGCTCATCAATCGCAGCAAGCGTCCATTGCTTCTGCTGGCGGGAGAACTGGTCAGCGGCGGGAAGCAAGATCGCGTGATTGGCAAAGATCGCATTGTACCGGTTGGAGCGGCACCACTTCCTTTGGACGTTTTTTGTGTGGAGCACGGGCGATGGTCCAACGGTTCGCAGTTTAAGTCCGCCAAGACTATGGTTCATCCGAGCGTGCGGGAACAAGCGGCATTAAAGCAGAAACAGGACGATGTGTGGACCGCCGTGCGCGCGGGCACCACTGCAACGCCCGCGGTTTCCGCTCCGGCACCACGCATGGCAATGAACGACATCGCCGCCGCCATGCAAACGGAAGCACCCACGGAGTCGTATCAGAAGATTTATGAATCGCGGCGCGTAGGTGTTTCCGTCGACGGATTCGTGGAAGAAATAGAAAGGCGTTTTGCGAAGGAAACTTCCGGGCTCAAGGACGGACAGGTTGTGGGTGTGGTGATTGCCTACGGTGGAGAGGTGGCCTGGAGCGACATTTTTGCGTCGAGCAATCTATTTCAGCACTACTGGAGCAAGCTTTTGCGCAGCTACGCTGTGGAAGCGCTGGCACGCCCAACATTGCGTGAAGTTGCTTCGCACGAGAATGCCAGCACATTTCTCCGCCGCCTGAATGGGCGCGAGCGCCAGGAAACGGAGCCGGGAGTTTATGTGTGGACAGAAATTACCGAAGGTCGACTGGCGCAGATTGAACTAGACGCACTCGAGCCGAAGCAAATGACGTTGCATCGGTTGTTGATTCATCGGACGAATTGAAACCAACACCGTTAAAAGACATGGCCCGGGCGCAGCGCGCTGCGCCCTCACAATTTGAGGTGCGAGAGTTTTACCTGGCTGCGGTCATCGGTGGCGACGAGGAGATCGGGCGCGGGGCCCGACCAACCGGGGTGATGGAGAGTCGGAGCGATTTCGGCTAAAGGAGCGAGGACAAATCGTCGCTGATGCATGCTGGGATGGGGAACCGTCAATTCCGGAGCGTCGATTGTTTGCTCGCCGTACAGCAAGATATCTAGATCGATGAGACGGGGACCCTTTGGAAATTCTTTCTTGCTGCCCATCTGGGTTTCCAGTCGCCGGAGGCGTCCAAGCAATTTCGCGGGCTCCACGTCCGTTTCCCCTTCTACAACGCAGTTGAAAAACCAATCCTGCTTTAGGTAGTCGACAGGCTCTGTCTCGTAGATGGACGATTTGCGCGTGACGCGAACACCGAGGGCGGGAAGCGCGGCGACAGCCGCACGCAGATGCTCTTCGCGATTGCCAATGTTGGAACCCAGGGACAGATAGACAGTCGTCACGCCTCTCATTTTATGTCCATCCGGCCCCGGTCGCCGCAAACAAAAACTCCTGGCCTCATCCGTCAACAGGAGACCAGGAGTTTTGTGGGTGGTAGCGGGCTAGGAATTACTCATACCGCGTGGCGGTGGCCGATGCGCAGCCTTGGCGGTAGACTTTGCCGGTCATATCGGTAAATTCAACCGTGGCGTCGCTTTCAAATTGGTCAGGATCATTTTTGAATTCGATTGTCTGGGTTAGGGTTTGCTGGCCCGCTGAGAATCCAGGGTTGGCGGGCGGGTTGGGCGCCGTGGTGAAGAAAAGAAAGGACGAATCCTTTGAAATATAAGTCCGGCGGCCTTCCTGACTCCAAATGCCCTGGTCCGGGCCACGCTGTCCGATGGCAAATGCCGGATTGGTGGTGCTACCTGTCATGGTGCCGCCATCGGCGTAGGTGAGCAAGGCGGCAAACGGACCCGCGACGGGTGCATGGGTTTGGCAATTGTACTGCTGGACGGTAACACGCCACGTCCCCACCAGTTCTTTTCCGTGGAAGAAATCATTTCCGCGGAAATTTGCGGGTGCCGGGCTGGCACTGGAGTTCCGCTCGGAGATCGAGACCACAGATCCCACCAGCAGAACGGCGCCTAACACGTAGAGTGACTTTGTCGCTTTCAAATTCATAGTTATTCTCCTGGTTATGCTTTTTCCGGATGTGGGTCCGGTGCTTGATGGGCTTATACTCGTCCGTAGTCGGGTTGAAAGTCTTTAGGACGGGCCTGAAGATTCGTGAAAATTTCTGAAGTTGCCCAATGGACATGACCAAAGCGGACAGCGGAATCCATGAGTTTGGCGATTTTCGTGTTGATGCGGGCAAGCGGGTGCTGCTGCGCGATTCCGAGACGGTACCTCTGACGCCTAAGGTATTCGACACTTTGCTGCACCTCGTGCAGAACCACGGCAAGACAGTGGAAAAAGAAGAATTGATGCGGACGATTTGGCCCGACACGATCGTCGAAGAAAACAACCTCAGCCAGAATATTTCAACGCTACGGCGAGTACTGGGCCAGAACCAGGCCGACCTTCGCTATATTGTGACGGTGCCCGGCAAGGGCTATCGCTTTGTGGCGGATGTCCGCTCGCAGGGGCAAATCGTTTCGGCTACGCCAACCAGCCAGAGCAGTACAAGAACCACGCTTGCGGTCTTGCCGTTTGAAAACCTGAGCGCCAATGCGGAAAAAGACTATCTGGCAGACGGTTTGACGGAAGAGACGATTACCGCGTTGGGGCAGATCGATGCCGATCACTTGAATGTGATTGGGCGGACCTCGGTGATGGCCTACAAGCGAACGATAAAGACTCTTCATGAGATTGGCAAAGAATTGGGGGCTGCTTATCTGGTGGAAAGTTCGCTGCGCTCTGAAGGCGAGCGAATACGAATTACCTCGAAGCTGATTCGCGCGAGCGATCAAGTGCAGATATGGACGGCCTCGTATGACAGCGAACCGAGTTCCATGCTGGTTTTCGAGCGCGAATTGAGTGCGGCCATCGCGGAACAGATCCGCTTACGCCTGTCGCCTGAAAGAATGCTGTTGTTAGCGCGACGCCACACAAAGAATGCCGAAGCGTATGATTTGTATCTGCGCGGTCGCCACTATTGGTATCAACTCACACCGCCAACGACCAAGCGGGCGATCGATTACTTTACGCAGGCCACCCAACTGGATAGAGAATATGCATTGGCGTGGTCAGGAATTGCAGATGCTAACTCGGCCAGTCCCATCAACGGCGATGCGCCTTCGATTCCGGCATGGAACCGTTCGAAGGAAGCGGCAGCACACGCGGTCGCGGCCGAACCCAATCTCGCCGAAGCGCAAACGTCCTGGGCGCTGGTGAATTTTTGGTTTGCTTGGGATTGGCTGGCTGCCGAATCCGCGCATCGGAAAGCAATTGAACTCGATCCGAATTATCACCTTGCACACCGCATGCTGGGGATTGTGTTGGGACATATGGGCAGGCATTCCGAAGCCCAGGCATCCGTGCGGCGCGCCCGTGAAATCGACCCTCTCCTGGCCGTGCATCAGGCGCTTTCCGCTTATCTGGCCTTTATTGCGGGAGATTATTCCGCGGCACTGCAATTTGCGCGGCAAGCAATCGTAGTTGATCCGGATTTCTGGATTGGTCACTTTCAGCTGGGGCAGGTGCAACTGCAGCTGGGCCATACCGAATTGGCGCTGGAATCGCTGAACAGCGCCGCCCGGCTGAGCGGCGGAAATAGCAAGACATTTGCGCTGCGCGGCTATTTTTTCGGAAAGCTCGGACGCGTGGATAAGGCGATGGAAATTCTGAACACGCTAGAAGTGATCTCACGCGAACGGTACGTGCCGCCCTATGCGCTGGCGCTGATTTATGCAGGGCTAGGCCAGGGCGACTCGGCATTTGAGTGGCTGGAAAAAGCATATGAGGTGCGTGATGTGCACCTCATATTTTTGCCGGTTGATCCCAAGTGGGATTCTTTGCGTGCCGACGGCCGGTTTGCATCGCTGGTAAAACGGTGCGGTTTCCATACCATCGGCGGTTGACTCTCCAAATATTCCTGACTAGGGAACGACCGGCAGTACCAAGTGCGATGGCATCGTGGCCGAACCATATACGCGCTGCGTGGCGGGCACATAGTCGGAAGCGACCGCTTTATAGATGCTGGGCACAAATTTCTGTGGGTTGCGGTCAATCAGCGGAAACCACGTCGACTGGATTTGCACCATGATGCGGTGGCCTTTCTGGAAGACGTGGTCGTGGTCGCGCAGCGGAACATCCCACTCGCGCGCTTCATTGGCCTTTAGTGCGTGAGGCTTCTCAAAGCTGTCGAGGTAACGACCGCGGCGGATTTCCATGGCAATCGGGAGTTCGTAGCCGTTAAGCGATTTCGCGTAATCACCAGCTTTCGCTCGCTCTTCACCTTCATCTTTTTCGTTCTTTTGAAAATCTTCGGGGAAAACGTCGATTAGCTTTACAACGAAGTCACTGTCGGTTCCGGAGGTCGCAGCGAACAGTGCCGCCGAAAGCGGGCCGGTGATCGTGACGTCGTGATCGAGCGGCGTGCTGGTATACGTTAAGACATCGGTACGGTTGTCGACGAAGCGTTGGTCGGCGACTTCCCATGTGCGCCAGTCGGGCGCGGGATAGGTCGGAGAAACGGGCCGTGGCCGGTATGGTACGGGGTTCGCAGGATCGGAAACATATTCGCGGTAAGGCTTTTCGTTTGCAGCCGGCGCTGTGAAGGAGAGCGTGCCGTCAGTGTGCAGATAGAGATTGGTCGAGTGGGATTCTTTTGGCGGCCATGTTGTGTAGTTGTGCCAGCTATTGGAACCCGTTTGAAACGTGGTGGCCTGCCAGTTTGGCTTTTCGCCTTTGCCATGCAGATAGTAGGCGAAATACGGCGCTTGAATATTTTCGCGGAATTCGCGGGCGGTTTCATGTCCACCAAAGGTCAGGAGTCCAAGGCTGTCCCCTTTTGGAGATTGCCACTGACCGTGGAACCAAGGACCGACAACCATCAAGTTCGTATGGTCCGGATCCTTTTCTGCGGCATGTTTGAAAATTTGCCAGGGACCCCACGGGTCTTCCTGGTCCCAGAAGCCAGCAACATTCAGATTGGGAACCGTAGAAGCGTGGAGCTGCCGGACCCAGGCTTCTTTTTTCCAGAAATCGTCATAGTCGGGGTGTTCCACATTGGAATTCCAGAACGGAATCTTGCCATGAAGATATTTGTCATTGACGTTGGAGAGCGGGCCCAGATTCAAGTGCCAGCTGTAGGCGTCATAGGTTTCGAAATTGAAGTAGGTATTGGCGTTTTTGTCCGACTGTTCCATGACCGAATATTCAAATGCATAGCTCTGGCGAAGTGCGCCGAAGCGATGGAAATCATCATTCATCCACTGGTCAACGGGAGACGCTTGCTCGCTGATCGCCTTGAGCGCGGGATGTGGATGCAGCAACGTGAGACCGGTGGTCAGGCCGTCGTAGGAGACGCCGTACATCCCAACTTTTCCGTTGTTGTTAGGAACATTCTTCAGAAGCCATTCGATGCTGTCATACGCGTCGGTTGTTTCGTTGGTCGCCTTCGGATTGGTCAGGTCTACCTGCGAAGTGAGATCAAAGTTGCCTTCTGACTTAAAGCGGCCCCGCAAGTTTTGAATAACGAAGATATAGCCGTCTTTGGCCAATTCGATCCAATTGTTCGGCATGGTTTCTGGCGCCTTGCTGGGAACGCCATAGGGTGTGCGGCGAAACAGAATGGGGAGCGGGCCCGATTGCTCAGCAGGAGCAATAATCACGGTTTGCAAATGAACACCGTCGCGCACGGGAATCATCACTTCTTGAAACTTGAAAGGTAGTTTTGCATCGGTTTGTTGCGCATGGAGAGAAACGCCCGAGAAAGTGACGACCACCAAAGTCAGAACGAAACGTCTGAAAAATAAGCGCACGAAAGACCTCCTGCTGATTTCCAATTCAATTGTAAAAGTTCGAGCAAGAATACGGCGCGAGTATATATCAAACGGGGGCGGGGTAAAGGAGAAATGCAACAATTGTTGCGCTGGCCAAGTGCCGGCCGAAAGGCCCGATTATTTGGACGGGATCAGGGTGGTCTGACTGGCCACACACTGCCAGGTTTCGTTAAATTTTATCCAGGTGTCAGTAAAACGTTCGCGGCGGACGTAGGGCTTGTTGTTTTCCGTGCCCTTCACGCGGAAGGTGCCGGACACTACGGCGGCGTTGCCGTAGACCTGAACATTGGTTTGCTCCGTGACAACCTGGGCCGGCTGATAGTCTGGCGATTTGATGCTGGCCAGAAATTCTCCTTTAGTGGCAACGCTGCCATCGATGTCCACTGACACCAGCGTACTCGCCAGAAGCATGTCCAGCGCTTTGGCGTCTTTCACCTCCAGCGCATGATTCCACGCCTTTTCGAGCGCCAGGACACGCCCGCCATCGTCGGTCATGGTCGATTGTTGCGCCCAGACAGCCACAGCCGCACACACGACCGTACCGGCAAGTAGGATCACCCGTTTCATGAACTGACCTCGCAATTCCGCCCATTTGCAGGGCGGAACTCTGCTCCTAGGTTAGGGCAAGAAAAGCCTCACAACCAAACTTCGCAAGGCTGAGTTGCGGCGCAGGCACGCGACTTGCAAAACAACACTTGCCTAGAAAAGCCGCGGTTGGCGGCGCGGTTGTTCGCGATTGAAATATTCGTAGGCGCGCGCAGTGGCGACGCGGCCGCGGGGCGTGCGGTCAATCATGCCAATTTGCATGAGATAGGGCTCGTACATTTCTTCGATGGCATCTTCTTCTTCAGCGAGTACCGCCGCCAGAGTGCCAAGGCCAACGGGACCGCCAGCGTATTTATCGAGAAGGGCGAGCATGAGGTTGCGGTCCACTTCATCGAGACCGCTTTCGTCGATGCCCAGCATGCGCAGCGACTCCTGCGCCACTTCGCGCGTAATTTTGCCGTCGGCGCGGACTTCGGCGAAATCACGCGCTCGACGGAGAAGACGGTTGGCGATACGTGGCGTCCCCCGGCAGCGGCGGGCAATTTCTTCAGCGCCGCCCTCATCCAGCTTAATATTCAGAATTTTCGCGGAGCGATGAAGAATGATGAGCAGATCTTCCGGCTCGTAGAAATCCAGGCGATGAACGATGCCGAAACGCGAACGAAGCGGCGCGGTTATAAGTCCAGCGCGGGTGGTTGCGCCGATGAGCGTGAAATGCCCCAAGGCGAAAGGATGAATGCGAGCGCCAGGTCCCTGACCGATGATCAGGTCCACGCGAAAATCCTCCATGGCTGGATACAAGACTTCTTCGACAGCGGGTTGCAGGCGATGGATCTCATCGAGAAAAAAGACTTCCTTGGCTTCGAGAGAAGTAAGAATTGCGGTGAGATCGCCTTTGCGTTCAAGAAGCGGACCGGCGCTGGTCTTGATCGGGACATTTAGCTCGTTGGCGATGATTTGAGCCAGTGTGGTTTTACCGAGTCCTGGCGGGCCATAGAGCAGCACGTGATCAAGCGCTTCACCGCGGCTGCGCGCCGCATCTATGGCGATCTGAATGTTTTCTTTTACGCGCTTTTGCCCGATGTATTCGTTCAGCGTTTTGGGACGGACGCTGACTTCGATGCGCGCGTCTTCATCGAACGGCGCCCCGGAGACGATTCGCTCAGGTTGTTTGTGCTGTGCCATGCGTTTTGCAGTTCCGTCTGTCATCGGACCAGTGAATTACCTTTCCGACCAGTCGAGTTCAATTCCTATCTGTTGTTTGCTGCCTAGAAGGCTATCAACGGAGCCGCTCGGTGCTCTCGCGGTAGACGTTTTTGAATTTCGATAAAATGGTTTCGCGGCTTTCACGTCAGCGGACGAGATTTTCACGATTTCTTGCTGAACGCGTTGAGAGAATTGGTTAGGCAACGGTCTTCCTGGCTTTCGGGCTGCTGAGGGCCTGAAGAGATACGCGAAGAAGCTTTTCAAAATTTGCCGCGCCGGCGCTTTTGCGTGCATCCTCCACCGAAGACTCTGCAAGCCGCAAGTCGTAGCCGAGATTTACAAGCGCAGAGACAACGTCGGCTTCCACTCCGGCTGGGGATGACGGCGCGGGTCGCTCTTTTTCAACGGTGACGGCGTCCAATTTGTCCCGCAGCTCGACAACCATCCTCTCGGCCGTCTTGCGCCCCACACCTGGAATTTTGGTGAGCCGGCTCAGATCACTGTTACGAATCGCCGGAACGAGCTCTTCCACGCTCATCCCGGATAAAATTTTCAGCGCGAGACTGGGACCAACGCCGGAGGCCGAGAGAAGCATTTCAAAAAAGTGTTTTTCGCGAGCTGAGACAAAGCCATAAAGAGAGAAAGCGTCCTCGCGCACGTGCGTGTGAATCAGCAGCGTAACTTCGGTGTGGAGTTCGCCGAGCGCCGCGTACGTAGAAAGGGGTACTGCGACGATATAGCCCACACCACCCACATCAACGAGAATTTGATTGGGCCTTTTGTCGGACAGACGGCCACGCAATTGACCAATCATCGCTCGCCAGTATTGTCGCTTTATCTTCGCCTGTCAACGCGAAGAAGGGATTGCGGATCCAGCCGCGAAAAAGGGAACACCCCAGGGTATCGGAGGGATCGGTGTGAGGGTCGAGCAAGCTTGAACACTTTCCATCACGATCTTTCCTGCACCATTCATCGCCGCAATCGACATGCTTTCCTTGTGCACGTCCATGCCGATATATTTAGTGCTAGTCATAGAGGGTGTTCCTCTCTGGAAGGGTTGAGCCGAACACTCAAAACCCTACTCCAAAAGGGGCACCCTTTTTTAAATTGCGTCGGCTTACCGGTAAGTTGGGTACTCGCCTCCACTCGTTGGGAACTCCGTTTTATCGGGGGCTTATCTCAGTTCAGGTCGTTTTGTGTCCAGACGTGGAAAGCACCGAATACTACGTCATTCACCTGTCGAATGGCAGTCTCACGCATAGTAAATAGTTCCTCAGGACAGGCATCGCGCTTCACGGCAGTTTCCAGCACTTCGACGCGTTCCATTTCGCGAACAATACAATCCAACTGTTGCTGCGCGATTGCGGCCACTCGTTGCTCAAAGTGCTTCGCCGATTCGGCCCAGGCAACGACATTCACGTAAGCGCCTCTTCCATTCGCGACTCGCTTAAAGTCGTTGCAAGCGGGGTCCGCCACAAGGCACACGAGACCAGTCCAGAGTTCCATTGAGTTGATTATTGCTCAACAGGGACCAAATTTCGTCATAGCTCCATAGCTCCTGGTAAGTTCGCCTTACCGGAAATGTGGATTTGGCGAACGGGCACTGGGACGGTAACCGCGTTACCCAGGACCTTGGTGCGAAGGTTGGGGGAATGGGTTCGTTTGGCCGAGTTTCTAGCCAGAGTTTTAGCAAATACGAGCGTATTAATTTCGGTGCGTCCTCAGAAGTAATGGTGTCCTTCTGGTCCGGCAGAGAAAACTACACATTACTTCTCGAGTAGGACAAGAAATATCCGCCTTCATCTCTTCCCATCGTGACTCGGGGTGGCTCAGGGTTATATCGTGCGAGGCCGTGGCTATCGCACGTCGAAAAGATGATATGTTGCATTGACTGACCAGCACGAAAGTACTCATCCAAGCTCTCTTCGACTCCGGTGCGAAGAACTGAGAGCATGAACAGCTTCAATTCTTTCCAAGTATCGTTTCCCGGAAATGTGTGAACGAACGCAAGTATCTTCGTCCAACTGTTTTGATTGCTCGTCATCACGTCGAGTTTGACCACAATGGGCTTAGTATTGCAGAGGGATGTTGTAGAAACTAGTATCCACTTTACCGTTAATCGTCCAGGTGCCGCCAAGGTTCGCTTCGATTACTTTCTCGGACGCCGTTGCAGATGACTTCCGTGTAGCCGACAATCCGCCCAGTGACGAGCCGATTCTCGGGTTCTTGGTGCTATCGCGCTTTTGTGCCACTTAGAATGTCGGGGTATTCTGCCGTGACGGCGTGAAAGGAGTCATTATGCTGGAGCGAATCGCTGAAGGGCGTACTGATCTGGTCTTTGACTATCTGGCGGAAGGACATCCATCGAGTTCGAATACGAGCGATGGTGGATCATTGATGCAATGGTGCGCTTACTACGGCGACGTGTCGGCCCTAAAGTTTCTCCTCTCCAAGGGAGAGACGCTCCAGTCTTTCGGAGAGAACATGGGTCTCAACGCGGCGGCTTTTCACGGCCACTGGAGGCTGTGTCAATTTCTGGTGGAGAGCGGTGCAAACGTGAACTCTCAAGAGAAAGATACCGGTGAGACCGCGCTGCATGCGGCACTGTCGTCTCATCGCGCTGCCCAGCATTGGGTGGTGAAGGTCTTGCTCGACTCTGGCGCTGATCCGAATATCGCAACCAAACCCTCGGCTGAATCGGGAGCATTCATGCGTGATGCGCGAACGCGGGGAGAAACACCGCTACATCGAGCCGCCGCGTTCGCAAGGGAGGATACAATTCAGCTTCTGCTAGACGCCGGTGCCAAGATCGACGCCAAAGACATGCATGGCGACTCGCCTTTGACTTGGGCAAGTTGGTATATTCGACCCGACTCGATTTTGAAGAAGCTACTCTACGATGGCTTCTCGATCCGTCCAGCGCGGCGGACGATGGATGCAAACCTGCTTGGGACTCCGCTTATGTCACGGTCGTCGTAGCTTCTTTGACCCCTCAGTTGACGAAATCAGGCGATAGCGCTCAACAACCGGAGCGGCCATGTTCGAATCCCATGTGGCCACTTGCCTGAGTAGTTGTGCCAGCTCAGACACTTGAAAATCCATTTCTCCGATTACGGCGTTTACCAGGACATTGATAAGCTTCTGCTACGATTACGTGAGGAAACTGTTCTCCCCACAATGAATCCCGCTAACAGGAAGATATGGTTTCGACGAATCGCGTTTGCTGCATTCTTCACCGGCGTTGGCGTGACTCTGTCGTTGCTCGTATTCTACGCATGGCCGGGAACCTATCCAGACGATGGGGACCCCAAGAACATCTACTATGTGTTGTGGAAACACGGCCTAAATAACAACATGAATCTCGATTCCGCCTTGGCGGCGATGTCCCACGATGTCCGGCCCGTAAGGCGGGTGGAAGGGTTGACAAAGGACCAACTCAAGGCCCGCTTTGGCTACATACGGACACTGGGAGAAGTCACGCCATATTACCAGGCGTGCTACTTCACTCCGGGCGCCTTCACTCAGGGGAATCCAGGCCGCGCTGAGATTGCAGGCAAAAGCGAAGATGCATTCTTCCTGAGGGACAGTCCCTGGATGGTTGTCATGAAGAATGGAAAGGCTGTTGACCTTATCCTCTGCAAAGGTTACTGACGGTTGGCTAGTGCCCACTATACCGGCGTTAGCCAGGCACAAAGCGCGTCGTGTTGGGTTCTAATAGAAAAGAGAATGGTTATGCGTCCGCATGTCCCGTGTTTCATCCTGTTCATGGTTCTAATCCCAGCCACGTTCTCTACTGCACAAATGCAGTCATATAACGACGAGGCGGTGGTGAAATATGCGAAATCAGTTGACGTTGCCAAGATTGACTCGACACTTTCTTCTCAGCGGCTTGAGGATTGGCTTCTCCGTGGTCCGGCGAGAATCGACGAGTTGTACTGGAATATTAGTCAAAACTGCGATTTGAAAGGTACCGAACCAAATGCAGATGGAGACTTGCCCTTGTGTGTAAAGGTCGGTTTCCGACGAGGAAACACGAGCGGATTTGGCGTGCTGCGAGTGGGCACGCTCAAGCACGGCTTAAGTGGACAACCTGCAATTCTCTATCTCGATGTTCTTCGTCCGTTTTCAGTTGGGTCGTACGACAAGCTATCTGATTTTCCACGTTTTCTCGATGGAATAGACAAGACGCAAAACACCAAAAACGAGATTCATCTGCGGGCGACCGTGCAGAGCGTTGTCCCGCTCACAGACTTTTCGGGGAAAATCACACCAGTTGATTTCGACCCAAGGTTCGCTCTCACCGTTCGTATAGAGTCGGTCGACCCCGCCGTCGGCAGTTTAACCGTGGGGGCTGTCGTTGCATTCGCCATCCACAGTCCGGCACTACTATTTGGAGACGATGCCACCAAAGGCAACACGTACAACTTTTTCTTACAACATGAGATTAAGCATGGCAAGACAAGATTTCTTGGCTTAAAGGTTGAGAAGGTGCAGACGACTCCAGCCATGTCAGTGCCAGGTTAGTCGGTTAATCGGAAACTAGGAAAATCCACTTTACCGATTACCGCTGCCAGGACTTATGGATCAACCCCGTTGACAATCGCAAAGAACTGGCCTCAGAGTGACTGAAGCCATGCCAAATCGCGCCATCGAAATTCACGATTCAGTCCTCGCGGCAGTTTCATTCTCGCACGGCGAAGCGCAACTCCATTTCTCCTCTGTCTATATCCACCAGAGTGAAGGCGCACCGCTTCGTGATGCTGGAAGTGGCTGGGTTCAGAAGGCGGTACTTCGGATACAGGATGCAAGGGTGGAAGGTGCGTTTTCGGAGTTTCCTGTGGATTTGAGTAGCGGCCAGATTCAAATGGGACAAAACATTTTGGACAATGAGATTCCAGTGCCGCTACGCCACAGAGGCGCATTTGAGCTGCGCTTACAGGCAATGTGGCAAGGGCAAATAGTTGTTTCTTTCAAGGGCAGTCGTGCTGAATTAGAATTGCTCGGTGAGCCGGAATATGTGGAAGAGATTCGCCCGTAACGAAAGCAGCCGCACCAACGTACTGTGAGCCACTTCTCCGGCTAGCGCGTAAATCGGGACTTGAGTAAGATCCTCTGACAAATGGGAGTGTTCATCTTCCGAGAAGAGCCAAGACACACTGACGATTGCCTCCGAGTAGAAAGAGACATTATGGCCAAAGTCGAAAGAACGAAGCTAGACGTGGCTAGCATCATTGAACAGTTTCTAGATGGAACTGGAGGCAAACGGGACTGGGATGATTTCTGCTCCTTTGGCATAAGCGACCCTTATCTCGACTCGATCCGTGCCCAATGCATCGAATTAGATCGAACCTATCCTTCAACAAAGAAAGGGCACTATTGCAATGACGCTGGCTTTGACGTCATGCGCCGGTTGGTAGAGACGCTTCGGGCCTTGAAGAAAAAGAAAATTTCTGTTTAAAGATCCACTTTCCCGATAACGGCGTTACTCAGAAGTTGTCTCGAGTCTCACGGCGCCGTTGTGGATTTTTCGAGCAGGTTCCGTGTATTTTCGGTCATATGGACGCAAGGGGTTTCTTCTTCTATTTCGGGATTCCGTCGTTATTCCTGATGACCTGCATGACTGTGCTGGGGTGGGTGAGCCGCAAGAGAAAATGGAGGCTCGCCCAAAATCGACTCCACTGGATTGGAAGTTGGGCGGTGATCGGGTTTCTCATCGCCACTTCACTTGCGATTGCAGCGTCCGCAATGAACACAGATTTTATCTACAACAACGCAAATTTAGTTTGGCCTTCCTGCCTAGGGCTTGGGGCGCTGGATGGACACCCATCAATCGCCGTGGGATCACTACTCGTTGTGTTGATGGGTGTGGTCAACGCTCTGTACTATGCATTTCTTGCAGTGCTGACCTGGTTGCTGTTGAAAGCGTTTCGCACGAAGGCCGGAGCCTGATTCCTACGCTTCACTTAACCTTGGGCACAACGAGTTTGCCAGCGGAAGAAAAGTTAACTGCCCAAATAACAAATCGGTCCGACCCGTCAACTCCTGATTAGTCGGCTTCCCGGACAAGTGGAATTAGGCACTAAGGGAAGCCGCCAAGGGCTCAAGGCCATTTTCTTAGTAGTGACAAACAAAGAAAAATGATCGCGACCGAACCAATGAAATACCGCATTCCTGCACCAGTGTTTGGCCGCGAGATAGTAAAGACGATCAACGCAATCGCAACGACAAGTTCGAGCCCACTGCGAATTAAACGGTTTCGCGTTGTTGCTCCGTCGCGTGGCGTCTCTGTCGTCATTTTTAGCGACAATCCTATCGCGAAATTCGCCCCAAAATAATTCTCAACTCCTGATAAGTCGTGCCGGTTCAGAGGGTCGATGCAACACCATCAAATCAGTTGATCCGCCAATACCCTGAAGAACCGATCTGTTTAACTGACGCGGCCAAAACCCAGCCAGGGTAACGTTCCGGCTGATCTAACCTAGCCAGCGCTTTTCGCTTTTGTTTTTGGTGCAATGTGGGTCCGAGCTGGTGTTGCGTCCACCCATTGAGTCCACCGGGTTTACCAGGCACTTGGCACACAAGGTTGGTGTCTAATCGTAGTAGGCTCGGAGCAGTCGAGTGCCCCAGAGCAAGATCCAAAACGCCCAAGTAGTTTTCGTCGTTGGAATCTCCCTCTTGCTGGGAGGCTGCAAACAAACCGTTCCCCCGAAGGTTGAAACCACTCCAACCGTTTCGGTAGAAGAACTCCTGGCCAATCCGCAGGGTTATGCCCACACCATGGTCAACGTAAGCGGATGTTTCGTGCGTGGTCTAGATGGTATGACCTTACGTTCATGCGGTGCCAGTGGAATGGGCAAGGCGATTTGGGTCGAAGACGCACGATTCGTTCAAGAAATGCAAAAGCACAGGCTCCCCGACGTGCCGGATGTGATACCGAAGGGATTGGAAAGGCCCGCAATCAAAAAGCAGTTATTCGCGTCCGATGAAAAGCACAATGCGGAGGCGTGGAAGGAGTTGAAGCCATCTTCGGACCGGGAGCAGACAGTCTTTGAGGTAGAGCTCCTCGGACAGTTCGAGACCGCTGCTGTTCCTCTAATGGGGCAATCGGCCTTTGGTCATTTTGGCGCTTACTCCCATGAGCTAATTCTGGCCGATGTCTCGAGCAGCAGCCCCGCGCAGTTCTCCGGCCAAACAGAACAATCGTCAAAGCCCATCAATGTGACAGTCTGCGAAATTGTGGAAGATGCACTGCGGTTCGCCGGCAAGAGAGTTAGATTTTCCGCTAAATTTCAGAGTGATGGCATTGAACATAGTGTGCTCACGGACCCTGACTGTGGCCGCGGTATTGAACCGTTCGTGCCTGATGAAGTCGAACAGCATCCCGATATCCAAGCACTCGACTGTGCCCTGGAAAAGGGAATGCGCGGAACAATGGACAAGCGTATAGCCGCAATCTTCACGGGACGATTCGTCCTCCGCGATTCCGACTCATCACGTCTTCGATTTGTCCTCACCATCGAACGAATCGATGAACTTAGACTTACGCCAGTCGATTTGAAGCCACACGTACCACGGTCCGGTGGCGGTTCTTGATACGGTGCCGCTTAGACCCCGAGTAGTCGGTTTACCGGATGTCCTACTTCACACCATGTCCGGTACCGAGCTGTCCCGCGTACGAACCGAACTCTAACGACGGTGAATACTCAAAACCATTCCGCCACATCCAGTACAAGCGAACCCCCAGCTTCCGCCCCATCGCTACCTTGGCAATGCTCTTGTGTCGACGCATCGCCAGGTGAATATACCGACGTCTCCAGTCAGGATGGATACGCGCCGCTGCTTGGGCCGCCTCCACCAACAAGAAGCGCAACAACGAATTGCCTTGCTTGCTGATGTGCCCCAGCCGTTGTTTGTGGGCACTGGAATCCTCACTCGGAATCATCCCCACGTAAGTGCCGATCTGCTTACCGCGTTCAAACCGAGTCGGAGTTCCGATGATCAACACGTAGGCGAGTGCCGTAAGCGGGCCAACACCGGGATGGGTCATCAGCCGCATCACGTCGGGTCGCTTCCGGGCTTCCCGCTCGACGGCTGCGGTTAACTCCTGAATCGTCGGATTCATACGGTCCAACAGTTCCAACAACTCTTGCCGGCGTCGGTTGGCCCAGGGACCTAACGCGATTTTCTCTAGCTGCGCTCGTCCCTGTTCGCTGAACAGTTTTTTCTTCCAGCGATAGCCCTCGTTCATGGCTAACGCCTGCAACTGATTCATGATTCGTGTGCGCATCTGTACCAACCGGTGCCGGTGCCACAGCAGTTGCCTGAGATCCCGATTCTCCGGGCTCGGTACCCAAATTTGCGGGAAGTTATTGTCCCGCATCAGCCGGAGTAGGAGTCGAGCGTCCTTGCGGTCCGTCTTCTGCTTCTTGATCCGCTTGGCCTTGATCTCCGCGGGGTCACCGATCCACAGCTCGAAACCTAATTCAGCCAGCAGTCGCTCGAACCAACGTGAATATCCGGTAGCCTCCATGCCTACCCGCACGCTGATTCCTCGCTGCTTCAGGTCTCGATAGAATTTCTCCGCTTGTCCATCACTGTGGTTCAATTCCTGTTCACCACACTCACCAGTCTCTTCGATTAAAAAAGCAATCGTCTGAAAGCTCGGGTGGTAATCTACGCCTATAATCATCATGTTCGGCTCCTTTCTCCGAGCCTGCGGTCGTTAAGCAACCACAGTCTACTCGGGTCAAGGAGCCGACATTGTTATGCAATCAAGTCCAGTTCCAAGAAATCCACATGGACGATTCCCGCGTTTATCCAGCACTATCGGAAGTCCACTAGATCATCGCGTGACAGTGACTGCCGAGATTCTATGCATAGTTGACCCCGCGAGCTACAGGAGAAGCCGCTCTCTGAAATGTCTCTACCTGTGGAGATGCGGTTCGTGACAGAAGTTGCGTCTCACTAAAATCAACTCCCGATTAGTTCTATAAAAGGGGAAGTTCTATAAAAGGGGAAGTCAAGAAAAAACACATCTCCGTCGGCTGGAAGTTTTCTTGCTTCGCAGCCCACTTGATCGAGCGAGATTTGTGCTGACCTACCGCGCC